>Ga0315909_10000278_pt1 | contig 66879 bp, 54 predicted proteins | sample LakEriMetagenome_11_FD_203527 | JGI IMG/M metagenome (GOLD analysis project Ga0315909, IMG submission 203527) | Freshwater fungal communities from buoy surface, Lake Erie, Ohio, United States - Buoy 2 MA125 | ecosystem: Environmental > Aquatic > Freshwater > Lake | place: USA: Lake Erie, Ohio...
CGCCTTGGGGAAGTTGGGGCGCGCGCCGGTGACGTGCAGCAGGGTCATCGCGGCCTTCCTGTCCATGGCGCCGCGAGCCGTCTCCCGGGGATCGCGTGCAGTGACGCTGTCGTCACTGCCGTCTAGTATCCCAGACCGTGAGGACTGAATGAGGGGACTCAGCTTCGTGCGGCGCGTTCCCCTTGCCGCATCCGGAGCGCTGCGCCGCTTCGGGCAGGATCCGGCGCGTGGGCGTGCCGCCCTGGAGCGTGCAGTCCCCGGGCTCGGTGGCGCGGAGCCCGATGACCCCGCCGCGCTCGTCGATCGCGCGATCGCGCGTGATCGCTACACCGATGCATGCGATGCCCTGGCCATGGTGCCCGACAGCAGCGCGGAGCGAGCCTCATGCGAACTCGCCGTCGACGTGCTGGCGGGCCGGCTGAGCCAAGCGGCCCGATCACATCCGCATGATGCGCGCAGTCGTCGGGCGGTGCGTGCGGCGCGGCGGCAGCTCACTGTGCTGGCACAACCCATCCTCGGAGGACCCGGCCGCGTGCGATCGGACCGAACAGGGGGCGACGCATTCGGCGTCCTCCACGTGGTGACCAACTCACTCCCGCTCACCCAGGCGGGTTCCACTATCCGCACGCAGCGCGTCGCCCGTGCGCAGCGCGACCTCGGGTGGGATGCGCGCGTCGTCACGCGACTCGGCTATCCCGTCACGCACGGCGACCTGCGCTCGCCGAATCCCCAAATAGTGGACGGCGTGCCGTACCACCGGCTGCTGCCCCTGGTGATGCCAGCGGATGAGCGTCTGCGCACGGCGTATGCCGCCCACGTGGGCCAGCTTGTCGAGGACCTTCGCCCTGATGTGCTGCATGCCGCATCGGATCACGTCAACGCGGCAGTCGCCCTTGACGTGGGTCGATCGCTCGGGATACCCGTCGCCTACGAAGCGCGCACGTTCTTCGAGGACACCTGGCTGGCGCGCCACGGCGGCGAGCAAGCCCGCGACAGCGATACCTATGCGCTACTGCGCGATCGGCACACCGAAGCGCTCCTCGCGGCAGATGTGGTGACCACCCTCGGCACGGGTATGCGCAATGCCATCATCGCGCGCGGCGTGGATCCCGAGCGTGTCTTCATCGCGCCCAACGCGGTGCCGATGGACTTCCTCGTGCCCCGCGACATCGTGGGGACGCGAGAGCGACTGGGTATCGGCGACGCACTGTGGGTGGGCAGCGTCGCGACCATCAACGACGACGAGGGTCTCGACACGCTCATCGACTCCGTCACGCTCCTTCGGGGTGAGGGCCTGGATGTCCGCGTGCTCATCGTGGGCGAAGGTCCCGGCCTCGCAGACCTGCGCCGACGTGCCGAGCGCCGTGGCGTACCTCTGCTCGCCCCTGGGCGCGTCCCTGTCGCCGAGGTGCGGCAGTGGTACGACGTCCTCGACGTCTTCGCCCTGCCGAGGCGCGACACCGCCGTCAATCGCGCCGTGACGGCCCTGAAGCCTCTCGAGGCGCAGGCGCGCGGCATCCCGGTCGTGGGGAGCGACCTCCCCGCCGTGGCCGAGGTCCTCGCCCCCGGCTCCCCGCTCGTGGCGCCCGGCGATGCGGCCGCCCTCGCCGAGGCCCTCAGGTCCCTTGTCGATCCCGCCACGCGCGGGGAGGCGGGTGAGCGTGCCCGTGCTTGGGTGGAGGCCACGCGCACGTGGCCTTCTGTCATGGAGGCCTATCGGGCGGCGTACTCTTTCCTCGGCGCCCTCCGGGGCTGACCGCCCTGCGGCCAGGACGGCTTCGCGGGCTCGAGGCACGCAAGCCCCGCGGGGAAGGCGAAGGACGGACATGACGCGCGATCTGGTGGTCATCGGGCTGGGCTACGTCGGCCTTCCCCTCGCGCAGGAGGCCACCCGCGCCGGGCTTTCGGTGACAGGGCTCGACGTCTCCGCCGGCGTCGTCGAGGGGCTCATGGGGGCGCGCTCGCATGTCGACGACCTGTCCGACGCCGACATCCGCGAGATGCTGGATCAAGGCTTCACCGCCACGACCGACGCATCGGTGATCGCCGACGCACGCGCGGTCGTCATCTGCGTGCCCACGCCGCTCACCCCCGAAGGCGGACCTGACCTGGGTGCGGTGCTCGGTGCCACTCGCTCCATCGCCGCGCACCTCAAGCCGGGGCACCTGGTGGTCCTCGAGTCGACGACGTATCCCGGGACTACCGACGACGAGGTGCGGCCCGTGCTCGAGGCCGGTGGGCTCGTCGCCGGGCGTGACTTCCACCTGGCCTTCAGCCCGGAGCGCATCGATCCCGGCAATGAGCAGTACGGCATGAAGAACACGCCCAAGGTGGTCGGCGGTCACACCCAGGCCTGCACCGATGTCGCGGCGGAGTTCTACGGAGCATTCGTCGACACCGTCGTCAGGGCGCGCGGCACGCGCGAGGCCGAGATGGCCAAGTTGCTCGAAAACACCTATCGCCACATCAACATTGCCCTGGTCAACGAGATGGCACGCTTCTGCTACGAGCTCGATATCGATCTCTGGGACGTCATCGCGGCAGCCAAGAGCAAGCCCTTCGGCTTCCAGGCCTTCTATCCCGGGCCTGGCGTCGGGGGTCACTGCATCCCGATCGACCCCAATTACCTCTCCTACCAGGTCCAGGCGAAGTTGGGATATCCCTTCCGTTTCGTGGAGTTGGCCCAGGAGATCAATGCAGGGATGCCTTCCTACGTCGTGCGGCGCATCCAGGATGCCCTCAATGACGAGGGCAAGGCGCTCCGCGGGGCGCGAATCCTGCTCCTCGGCGTGACCTACAAGCCCGACATCGCCGATCAGCGCGAGTCTCCCGCCAAGCCGATCGCGATCGAGTTGCGCGACAAGGGGGCTGATGTGCAGTTCCACGATCCCCACGTCGATGCCTGGCGCCTCGGTGCCGAGACCCTCACCTGCGTGGATGATCTCGATGCCGCCTTGGCGCGTGCCGACCTCGTCGTACTTCTGCAAAATCACAGCGCATACGACCTCGCCGGAATCGTCGCGCGGGCACCTCGCCTCTTCGACACGCGCGGAGCGACGAGCGGACCCAAGGTGGTGCGGCTCTGATCCTCGTCGACGGTCGCGAGGTCGACGCCGCGGACCTCGCCCGCGAATCCGGCCTCGCGCCGGTCAATAGCCGTCCCGCCTTCGGGGCCTATCTCCGCAGCCTCTGGCAGCGCAGGGCCTTCATCTTCGCCTTCGCCAAGGCCAGTGTCGACAAGCAGAACACCAAGAGCCGCCTGGGTCAGTTCTGGCAGGTGATGGACCCGGTCCTCACCATGGCGATCTACTGGTTCCTCTTCGGCTTCCTGCTTGGTGGCAGAGGCAGTGTCGAGAACTACACCGGATTCCTCGCGGCGGGCGTCTTCACCTTCGCCATCATCCGTCAGTCGATCACCGTGGGATCGCGCAGCATCTCCGGCAATGAGGGGCTGGTGCGCTCCATTCACTTCCCTCGGGCCGTGCTGCCCATCGCCACGGTCATCAAGCAGCTGCGCGTCTTCCTCTATGCGCTGCCGATCATGGTCGTTATTCTCCTGGTCACGGGTGAGGCGATCACGTGGCAGTGGCTTCTCGCTCCCGTCGCACTGCTGCTCATCCTGATGTTCTCTCTCGGGATGGCGCTCATCATGGCCCGCGTCGTGGCGACCGTGCAGGACGTGTCGGAGGTGCTTCCCTACATCCTGCGCATCTGGGGCTACATGTCAGGCGTGATGATCCCCATCGCTGACCGGCTCGAGCGTCTGGGTGTGCCGGCGTGGGCGACCTTCCTCATCGAGATCAACCCCGGCACGGTCTACCTCAACGTCATGCGCGATGCCCTCATGGATTCCTACTTCTCTCCGTGGGGTGCGTGGAACTGGGCCCTCGCGGCCGGGTGGGCACTGGTGATTCTGCCCTTCGGCATGTGGTTCTTCTGGCGTGCGGAGGATCGCTATGGCAGAGGATGACGACGAGTTCGATCTCAGCGAAGACGCCGACTTCTCCGACGTCGAGCCGCCCAAGGACAACGATCCCGACGCACCGATCAAGGTCGTCGTCGACGACCTCCACATTGTCTATCGAGTGTGGACGGCCCCGGATGAGCCGCTCGACCCACACGCAAGCAGGTGGCGGCGTATGCGCACGCGGCGACCGGTGTCCTCCAAGCGCGAAGTGCATGCCCTGCGGGGCGTGAGTTTCGTCGCTCGGCAGGGCGAAGCGGTCGGCGTGATCGGCAAGAACGGCGCCGGCAAGTCCACTCTCATGCGCGCCATCGCCGGCCTCTTGCCGCCCAATCAGGGTGCGGTCTACGCCGATGGCCAGCCCACGATGCTCGGCGTGAGCTCGGCGCTGATGCAGGCGCTGTCCGGACTGCGCAATGTCGAGCTCGGACTCCTCGCCCTAGGGCTCACTCCGGCCGAGGTTCGCGAGCGGGTCCCGTCGGTCATCGAATTCAGTGGCATTGGCTCGGCGATTCACATGCCCATGAACACTTATTCATCCGGCATGTCAGCGCGCTTGAAATTCGCCATCGCCTCCGCTGTCACCCACGAGATCCTCCTCATCGACGAGGCTCTCTCAACGGGCGACGGTGAGTTCGTCAAGCGCAGCAGCCAGCGCATCCAGCAGCTGCGCGATGAAGCAGACACAATCTTCCTTGTCAGTCACTCGATGGGTGCCATCCGGTCGGCCTGCAACCGCGTGCTCTGGCTCGATGAGGGCCGCATCATCGCCGACGGCCATCCCGACGACATCATCCCCGAGTACGAGACGCGCTTCGGTCTGCAGAGCAAGAAGGCCTTGCGGGAGCGACGCCGCAAGCGCAAGGAGGCCAACGAGCAGGCCCTCGCCGAGCTCACGGCCGAGCAAGACCAGGACTGACGTGCGCGTCCTGGTGGTGTGTCCGGTGCACGATCCCCGTGATGCACGCATCGCCGAGCGCGAGATCGGTGCGCTGCTCGACGCGGGCCATCAGGTCACGCAGGCAGCACCGTTCTCGGCCTACGGTGCCGAGGCCCGGGAGGGTGTGCGCGCGATTGACATCCCGCGCAGCGTCGGGCGAAAGCGCCTGGCCGCCGTGCGTGCGACGCATCGCGTCCTGAAGTCGGAGGCTCCGCAGCACGATGTGGTGCTCCTTCACAGCCCCGATGCGCTGCTCGCCGCGGCGGGTGTCGATCATCCGGTTATCGTCTGGGATGTCCACGAAGATACGGCGGCGGCCCTCACCATGCGCCCCTGGATGCCGAAGCCGCTTGTCGGGCCGGTGGGCGGCGCGGTGCGTCGAGTGGAGACGCGTGCGGAGCGCTCGCGTCGCATCATGCTCGCTGAGCATGCCTACGCGAAGCGATTCGATAGGCCCCATCCCGTCGTGCCCAACACCCCGATGGTGCCGGCGCATGTGCCAAGTTCCCTTCGAGGACGCGCCGTCTACGTCGGGCGCCTGACCCGGGCACGTGGGGGCCTCGAACTCGTCGACGTCGGCCGTGAGCTCCACGTCCGCGGCGTGGTGCTCGAAGTGATCGGCAATGCCGATCCCGAGGTGAGCGAAGCGCTGGGCCTGGCACATGGCCGGGGCTGGATCGACTGGCGCGGATTCCTGCCCAATGCCGAAGCGCTGAGGCGCGTCGAGGGCGCGACCGCGGGACTGTCGCTGCTCCATGACGAGGCCAACTACCGCCACTCGATGCCGACGAAGTTGCTCGAGTACCTCGCTCGCGGCGTGCCCTTTGTCTCGACGCCGCTGCCTCTCGCTGTCGACCTGGCCGAGTCGAGCGGTGCGGGAATCGTCGTGCCCTTCGGCGACGTAAGCGCGACCGTGGATGCGATTCTCGGCCTCGACGCCGATGACGCTCGCCGCCAGGCGATGGCTGATGCAGGCCGCGCGTGGGTGAGCACGCAGGCCAATTGGGCTGCTGATGGCCCGGCCTTCGTGGGTCAACTCGAGGAGTGGGCGCGAGGCTGAGCGCTCAGGCGTCGCCGCCGTCGCGTGTCTGTCGGCCCTGTAGGGCGCGCATGAGCGCCGCACCGGCGGCTGCAGCCACCGCGTTGGCGTCGGGGATACCAGGGTTGTCCGGGCCCACGGTGAGGTCGTCGAGCACACCGAAGATGGGCACCCCGGAGCTGGCTAGATCGAGGCGGTCCTCCTCGGCCCACTCTCGGACCACCGGCAGCATCTCGGGGGGCAGGCCCAGGCGCGGGCCCCGATCCGCGCGCTCGGCCCAGCCGCGACGGAGGAGTTTGCGGTGCCAGTCCCGCACCTCGCGCCTACCGAGTCCGTTGCCACGTGCCGCGATGTTCAGCCCCTGCAGGGCGAAGGTCTCCGCTCCCGTGAGAGAGATGTTGGCGCGGTCTTCCTCGACGACGGGGGGCTCGTGGGGCAGCTCTGTCAGTTTCGCGGCGGCTATGAAGCGACGCCAGACTTCCGCAGGGTCCTTGCTCGATGCGGGCACGGTGACCACGCTGACGGATCGGGCTGCGGCAGCCCAGCGTCGGACAAGCTCCCCGTAGCGGTAGGCGCGCCAGAACCCCCTGTGGAGGTCAGTGCGATCCAGTCGTGCGCTTCGCTCCTCGGCCCGCAAGGCGAGGTAGTCGGCGTACGACTCGATGTTGCCGTTGCGCATGTGCTGCTGCCATGAGCTGGGCAGCACACGGCCGAGGTCACGCACGGTGACGACCACATCCACGGGCGCGGGTGCGAGCGCGGTGATGACGGCATCGGCCCCGCTCGGGCGGAGCACGGAGAGGGCTTCGGCCGACAGGATGACCTCCGCGTCGGTGGCGGCCACGGCCTCCAGCAGAGCTCGGGCATCGCTGCCGTCCTGCTCGGTCCACGCATCGGCCTGAAGGCCGATCTCACCCTCGCCGCGGGCCAGATCGATGAGGCCGGGGACGTGGTTGTGATCGAGGCGCCCTCGCGTGCGGATGGGGTAGCACTCGGCCGGGAGGACTCCCGACTCCACGCACTGCTGAAGCACCCTCTGGAGGTAGGTCGTCGCTGTCTTGCGCGGACCGATGTGGAGGGCGACCCGGCGAGCCATGTCAGCTTCGCCGGCGAGGGATGAGCGGATGTCCCTCGCGCCCCCAGAGGTATCCGCCAACGACGCCGGAGCCAAGGGCGAGGGCCCAGGGCAACACGGAGATGGCCGGCAGCGTCAGTGCCGTGATGATGCCGGCGACGCCGAGGATCGCTGCGAGCACGAGTAGGGGGACAGCCCAGCGTTCGCGGTTGCGTCGTCGCGAGGGAGCGGGTCGTGGCGCTGCCTCGCGCGCGGGCACGTCTACCCCGCGCAGGTCCGCGGTCTTGCGACGCCCCACCTCGGTCTCCACGTCGTAGCCGTGCTCGACGAGCCAGCGCGCGCTCTCCGCCTCGATGGCGACGAGTTCTTCGGAAGTGAGGGTGTCGCGCCAGGCGCCCTCGCGGCCGTCGGTGATGTGGTTGGAGGTCACGCGCAGGTCGTCGTCGACGCCGTGCTCGCGGGCCGCCTTCGCGCGCTCCTCCTGAGCAGCGAGGTCAACTTGACGCACGATGTCCGTGATGCGTGCCTCATCCACCTCGATGTCGAGATAGTCGGCGAGCGCTCGCACGAGTCCTGGCACGTCATCTCGGAAGTCCTCGTACCTGCCGACCCAGACATCTGACTTGGCGGTCCAGAACTCGTCCCCGCGGAGCTCGCGGCGCACGATGAGCCGACTGGGGCGGGCCCCCCGCTCGGGATCGTCGGGCTTGAACCTCCCCTTGCGGTAGAGCGATGCGACGACATCCCGGGGATCTCGATAGGTGTAGAGGTAGCGGGCCCCGGCGTCGGGGAAGTCCTCGCGATCGAGTGCAGGCCGGAAGTGGACCTTGGCCATGAGGAGGTCGTCGGGATTGGCCGCCGCCGCCGGGTACTCCTCGGTCGAGACCCCGCGCGGGTTGCGCAGTCCGGGTGCTCCGTCGAGCAGCTGCCGGGTGATCTGCCAGACCAGTGTGGATCCGGAGCGGTGCATACCGCAGACGAGGACGAGCACGTGGGCAGTCTAGGCGCCGAGCCCGGCGAGGTAGGCGATCGCCGCTCCTGCGGCGCGCGCCACCTCGTCGGGACGAGGCCCGTCGCCACCGGAGCCCGAGGGGGACTCCACGACGAGATCGGACTCCTGGCCGACGAGGATGGCGGAGGTCGAGCGCAGGACTGCGAGGTCGTCGTTGGCCCATGCGGAGACGCGCGGGACCCAGGAATCGGGGATCCGCACCGGGGTGCCTCGATCGGCGCGGGGCGCGAAGGCATCGCGCACGATGCGCGCCCGGAGCGCTCGCATGTCGGGACTATCGGCCTTGGTGGAGTCGACCTGGCGATTGAGTGCCGCGAGCACGAGCACCTCGGGCTCGGTGAGTCCGACGTTGGCCTCGAGATCGTCGATGGCCGGGGGAGTCTCCGGGAGCACGGGACCGAGGTCCAGGGCGCGACGGAATCTGTGCCAGAGCTCGTCGGGCGCGGCGCCGCGCCGCGGCACGGTGACCACGCTGACCGTGCGTGCAAGCGGTGCCCAGCGCTGGACGAGCCCGCCGATCGCGTAGGCACGCCAGAAGGTCTGCTCGGGATCGTCATCCCAGCGGCGCTCGAGGTCGCGCGCCGAACCCTCGCCGCGACGCTCCGCCTGCTGCTGAAGGTAGCTCGCGAAGCTGGTGGAACGTCCATTGCGGATGTGCTGCTGCCAGGAACTCGGCAGCACGCGCCCCAGGTCCCGCGCGGTGATGATGATGTGCGTGTTGGCGACGCCCAGGGACTCGACGAGACGTCGGGCAGCGGCGGGGTCGATGACGGATAGGGCTTCGCCAGAGACGATCGCCGTGCCATCCCACTCCTGCACCTTGCGGCAGAGCCTCTCCCAGGCACTCGCCTGTCCCTCGGCGCGCGCGGAGGCCACCCAGGGGAAGGACGCTGTGCCGAGGAGGCCGTAGGCGGCAGCCTCGTGGTTGTAGACCTCCCGACGGCCCTGAAGGCGCGTGGGGTAGAGCACGCCATCGCGCTTCAGCTCGCCAGACAGGCGCGCGAGCACGCGCTGGAGGTACGTCGTACCCGACTTCTGCGTGCCGATGTGCAGTAGCAGGCGATCCGCCACATGGTCTCCCGTTGACCGGGGCGCCCGGGCGCCCGGAGGTCACATCCTCGCACGCGAGGGTCGCGTGGCAGGCTTCGCACGTGCGCGTCGCGATCATCGGCAACTTCGACGGTGTCCACGGCGGCCATCGGGCCCTGATCCAGCGGGCCCGCCAGAGGGCTGGTGAGGGGGACGGCGCTCGAGTCGTGGCGGTGACGTTCGATCCTCATCCTGCAGCCGTGCTGCGTCCCGATCGCGCCCCGGCGCGGCTCACGTCGGTCGAGCGTCGAGTCGCATTGCTGCGCGAAGCCGGTGCCGATGAGGTCGTGGTCTTGCACTTCACGTCGGAGCTGGCCTCACGCAGTCCCGAGGAATTCGCTCAGATGCTGCGCGAGGACCCATCGATCGCCGCCGATGCGGTGATCGTCGGCGACAACTTTCGGTTTGGTGCTCGCGCCGCGGGCGATACCCAGATGCTCACCGACCTCGGGCGCGCCCTCGGCTTCGACGTGCAGACGATTCCGTTGCTCGCCGAGACGGTCCCCGGGGATTCCGAGGGTGCTTGGTCGTCCACACGGATCCGCGAGAGCATCGCGGAGGGCGATCTATCCCTCGCCGCCGCGATGCTCGGCAGGGCCCACCGCGTGGAGGGCATCGTCGTGCGAGGCGACCAGCGGGGCCGCGAGCTCGGCTACCCGACGGCCAATGTGGACGTGGCACCCGACATGGCCCTGCCGCCCGACGGCGTCTACGCCGGCTGGCTCATCGTGGGTGACGAGCGGCTCCCCGCGGCGGTCTCGATCGGGACCAATCCCCAGTTCGCCGGCCAGGACCGCCGGGTCGAGGCCTATGCGATCGGGCGCGATGACCTGGAGATCTACGGCGCCTTCGTGGGCGTGGACCTCGTCGCGCGCCTGCGCGGCCAGCAGGTCTTCGCCTCCGTGGCTGATCTCGTCGAGCAGATGGCCCGGGACGTCGCCGCGGCTCAGGCAGCCCTCAGCGGCTGATACCCTGAGGCCTGACGGTCCTAGGGCGGGCGCCCGGGGACTCGTGACGACCCCGCCGGGGTCACCGCCTGCTGGCTCGAGGCCGAGGCGACCGACGCGCCCGGGAGGACATCATGTCGCTGGATAGCGCCACCAAGAAGCAGATCATCTCCGAGTACGGCTCATCCCCTGAGGACACCGGCAGCCCCGAGGTCCAGGTAGCCATGCTCACGCGTCGCATCAGCGACCTCACCGAGCATCTGAAGAGCCACAAGCACGACCACCACTCGCGCCGTGGTCTGCTCATCCTGGTGGGCCAGCGCCGCCGCCTCCTCCAGTACCTGCAGCGCACGGATATCGCGCGCTACCGCGCGATCATCGAGCGTCTCGGGATCCGTCGCTGACGGATCCGCGGGAGCCCGGGATCCGTCGCTGATGGATCCGGGACAGCAACTGGATCCGTCGCTGACGGATCCGAATCCAAACAACTGAATAGTCATCACACACACGACGCCGCGCCGCCCACGATCGGTCGGTCCTCGGTAGTGGCTCCCGGGTCGGATGACCCGGCGGCCTCGATCGAAGACCGCTCCCGATAGGGCAGTCGCCGCGATGCGCACGCGATCATGTGATCGCGCATTCCGGCGATGACGATTGGCGCGCGTCCGGTCGCATGCGACCGTAGTCCTAAGGAGTTACCCGTGGAGGGTTCCCTCACCACCGCCGAGGCCGTGCTCGATAACGGCGCCTTCGGCACCCGTACCGTCCGTTTCGAGACCGGGCGCCTCGCGCGCCAGGCCGCTGGCAGCGTCGCTGCCTTCCTGGATGACGAGACGATGGTGCTCAGTGCCACCACCGCGTCGAAGCAGCCCAAGGAGCACTTCGACTTCTTCCCGCTCACCGTCGACGTCGAGGAGCGGATGTACTCAGTCGGCCGCATCCCCGGCTCGTTCTTCCGTCGCGAGGGGCGGCCCACCGAGGATGCGATCCTCACCTGCCGCCTCATCGACCGCCCGCTGCGCCCGTCCTTCGTCAAGGGCCTGCGCAATGAGATCCAGATCGTCGTGACGGTGCTGGCGCTCAATCCCGATGATCTCTACGACGTGCTCGCGATCAACGCGGCGTCTGCGTCGACGCAGATCGCCGGTCTGCCTTTCTCTGGCCCCATCGGTGGCGTGCGCGTCGCACTCATCGACGGCCAGTGGGTGGCCTTCCCGCGTCACTCCGACCTTGAGCGCGCGATCTTCGACATGGTGGTCGCTGGCCGCATCGTCGGCGACGACGTGGCGATCATGATGGTTGAGGCCGAGGCCACGACCGGCACGATCGATCTCGTCGCGAGTGGTGCGACCGCGCCGACCGAGTCCGTGGTCGCCTCCGGACTCGAGGCCGCCAAGCCGTTCATCAAGGCCCTGTGCGAGGCACAGCAGCAGCTCGCCGATGCTGCCGCGAAGCCCGTGGGCTCCTTCCCCGTCTTCCTCGACTACCAGGATGACGTCTACGACGCCGTCTCGGAGATCGCTGCGGATCGGGTGGCGAAGGCCCTCACGATCGTGGGCAAGGCGGAGCGCGAGGATGCGCTCGACGCCATCAAGGCCGATGTCGTCGCCTCACTCTCGGGTCGTTTCGACGGCCGTGACAAGGAGATCAGCGCGGCGCTGCGCAGCGTGACCAAGAAGAGCGTGCGTGAGCGCGTCCTGCGCGACAAGGTGCGCATCGACGGTCGCGGTCCCCGTGATATCCGCGTGCTTGCGGCCGAGGTCGATGTGATCCCGCGGGTGCACGGCTCAGCGCTCTTCGAGCGCGGCGAGACGCAGATCCTGGGTGTCACCACGCTCAACATGCTCAAGCTCGAGCAGTGGCTCGACACGCTGTCGCCTGACAATCGCAAGCGCTACATGCACAACTACAACTTCCCGCCGTACTCCACTGGCGAGACGGGCCGAGTTGGCTCGCCCAAGCGTCGCGAGATCGGCCACGGTGCTCTCGCCGAGCGCGCACTCCTTCCGGTGCTCCCCTCGCGCGAAGAGTTCCCCTACGCGATCCGACAGGTGTCGGAGGCACTCGGCTCCAATGGCTCCACGTCGATGGGCTCGGTTTGCGCGAGCACGATGTCGCTCATGGCCGCGGGCGTGCCCCTCAAGGCACCTGTTGCTGGCATCGCTATGGGCCTCATCAGCGGTGACGTCGATGGCAAGACGGAGTACGTCGCCATCACCGACATCCTCGGCGCCGAGGATGCCTTCGGCGACATGGACTTCAAGGTGGCCGGCACGAAGGACTTCATCACCGCCCTGCAGCTGGACACCAAGCTGGACGGGATCCCGGCCTCGGTGCTCGCGGATGCTCTTGATCAGGCTCACGAGGCTCGGCTGACGATCCTCGACGTCATGGGCGAGGCCATCGAAGCTCCGGGTGAGATGTCGCTCTACGCACCGCGGATCATCACGGTCAACATCCCGGTGGACAAGATCGGTGAGGTGATCGGGCCGAAGGGCAAGATCATCAACCAGATCCAGGAGGACACCGGCGCCGACATCACCATCGAGGATGACGGCACGATCTTCATCGGAGCATCCGACGGTGCCGCTGCGGAGGCCGCGCGCGCCAAGATCAACGCGATCGCCAATCCGACCATGCCCGAGGTGGGCGAGCGCTATCTCGGCACGGTCGTGAAGACGACCAACTTCGGTGCGTTCGTGTCCCTCATGCCCGGCCGCGACGGACTGCTGCACATCTCCGAGGTCAAGAAACTCGCTCCGGGCAAGAAGCGCCTCGAGAACGTCGAAGAGGTCCTCAAGGTGGGTGACAAGGTGCAGGTCGAGATCAAGGAGGTCGACCCGCGCGGCAAGCTGTCGCTCGTCCCTGTGCTCGAGGGTGGCGACACCGGGTCGGACGAGGGGGAGTAGTCCTCGCATGACGGCGCGCAGGGCCCGCACCCGCACCCTGCTTGAGGGTGCCGACGGGGCTGTCGTGCGCCGCACCACCCTCCCGAACGGCCTGCGCGTCGTTACTGAATCGGTGCCCGGCGTCCGCTCGGTCTCCTTCGGAGCTTGGATTGGCGTGGGGTCTCGTGATGAGACCCCACGCCAGACCGGCGCTGCACACTTCCTGGAGCACCTGCTCTTCAAGGGCACGGCCACGCGCAGCGCGTGGGAGATCACGGCGCCCATCGAGGCGGTGGGCGGCGAGATGAACGCCTTCACGACGAAGGAGTACACGTGCTACTACGCGCGGGTGCTCGACGACGACACCGACCTCGCCATCGAGACCGTCTGCGACGTCGTCCTCAACGGCAGACTCGACTCTGCTGACATCGAGGGCGAGCGCGAGGTGATCCTCGAAGAGATCGCCATGAACGACGACGATCCCGGTGATGTCGTCCACGATCTCTACATGCGGACCCACTACGGCGATAGTCCGCTCGGCCGTCCGATTCTCGGCACGCAGGAGTCCCTGGAATCCCTCACTCCGCAGGGCATCCGCAGCTTCTACCGCCGGCACTATGTCGCCCCGAGCATGGTGGTGGCCGCCGCGGGCGCCGTGGATCACGATGAGGTCGTCGCACGCGTGCGCGAGGCCTTCCGGGATGCCGACACCCCCGCCGAGCCCGGCTCCGTGCGATCGACCCGACGCGCACCCGTGGCGCCAGGTCGCGGATCACGCGGCATCACGCACCGGTCCTCCGAGCAGGCGCACCTGGTCCTGGGCCTGGGGGGCATCCGGCGTACCGACGTTCGCCGCTACGCCCTCGGCGTGCTCAATGCCGCACTCGGCGGCGGCATGTCGAGTCGTCTCTTCCAGAGCATTCGCGAGGAGCGTGGTCTCGCCTACTCCGTCTACTCCTTCGCCTCGAGCTTCGCTGACACGGGATACACGGGGATCTACGTCGGCTGCCTGCCGGACAAGGTCAGTGACGTGCTCGAGATCACCCACCGGGTGATCGCCGACATGGCCGAGCACGGGCTCAGTGACGAGGAGATGTGGCGCGGGCGCGGCCAGTTGCGCGGCAGCGTGGTGCTGGGCCAAGAGGATGCCGGATCTCGCATGAGTCGAATCGCCAAGGGCGAGCTCCTCTACGCCGAGCTCCCGTCCATCGACGACATCGTCTCTCGCATCGACGCGGTCACATCCGAAGACGTCGCCGCACTTGCCAGTGACCTGCTCCGCGAGCCGATCACGTACGCGGCTATCGGCCCCTTTGACGACCTGCCCTGCTGAACGCTCAGTACTTCTTGATCGTCTTGCCCTCGGCGATGGGGCCCCGCTGCGCCAGCTTCACCAACGTCTCGGCGTCCTCGGCGAGCAGGATCCCGGCGGCGACGTCTGCCTCGGCGGCGCTGCGCACCTTGCCCACGTAGTCGGCTGTCGTCGGGTAGAGGCGCTGGATGGTGGCCCGCGCGAAGGGCTTCTGCCAGCCCGTGAGATTGCAGAAGAGCCCACCGGTGCTGAAGGGGCCGTAGGTGGCCACGGGCACGTCCATGCGCGACAGGCGCAGGCCTCCGCGGGCATTGCCCCTGCTGTCACGAGCGACGTCGCCGTCGACGCGCGCGATGCGCTTCACGCTTGCGGGCGCCGTGCCCGTCTCATGCCAACCGGCGAGAGCCTCGAGGGCGCTGTGCCATGCGAATCGGGCCGGGAAGTCGTTGACCCCCATCGAACCCTTCCAGTCGCACGCGGGAGCGAAGTTGAGTCCGTAGTCGCGGGTGAGCACGCCGAGTGCCTGCTCGGCACCGTGGCGATCGTTGTGGGATGAGCCCGCGACCTCCCACATGCGGAATCGATCCGTCGACGTGTCCGCATCGGGCCGCCAGACCGCGGTGTCCGTCCCTGTGGGCGCTCCCGGCGGGTCGGTCTCGGTCTGCAGGTTGATCACGGGCGCGCCGCCGCCGGCAAGGCGGCGCTGGGCCTCGGATCCACTCGTGCTCGGGACGGTGCCGTCCACGGGGGCGGCATACTGCAGATTCGTCGCCCTGGTCCCGCGGTAGGCGGCGAGGAATCCGTCGAAGACCTGGTGGCGCGGGTGGATCGCGTTGACGTAGGTGACGGCGTAGCCCGCCATCTGAGACTGGCCTGTGAGGTAGACCGACTCCACGGCGTAGCCGTCGAGGGGGCTCGTGGCACCGCCCCGGACCATGAGTGCGCCCACCTGCGAGGTCAAATCCCACGCGAGCGAGGGATCGCGCACGCCGGTGGTGAAATCGCCGACTGCGGCGGGTGTCATGAGGTTGAGGCCGAGGGTCTTGTAGCGATCGGGCTGGCGCTTGAAGCCGGAGAGCGCGCGGATCCCCGTCTGCTGGACGGTGACGCCGACGTATGCCCAGCCATCGCGCATGAGGTAGTCGTGGGCTTGCTGCCAGGCGATATCGAGATCGACCATAGCCGTCGTGTTCATCATCTCCACGAGGACGCGGCCATTGAACTTGGCGGGATCCGACGGCATGCGCACGATGAAGCGACTGCGGTAGGTGCCCTCGGGTGCGGGGGCCACCGTGGTCTCGGTGGACTCCCCGACGTAGGTGTAGACCTGAGGGTTCGTCACGGTGACGGTGTACTCGCGCTCGAGGTAGCCGCGCGGCCCGAGCTTCTGTAGGGCACCGGTGAAGATCGGGCCATCGGGCAGTCGCTCCACTGTCGGGAGAGGCACGGTGGAGCGCGGCTCGGCCACGGCGGAGCCGGTGGCTCCCACGAGCAGGCCGGCGACGAGGGCGCTGGAGGAGGCGAGGGCGAGGACGGACAGTCTCAGGCGCATCGGGTCATCATCCTGGGATGGCGGCCTGGTTGCACCTTCTGGGGTCGGCCCGGTACGGCGGGTCGGCGGAGCCGCCCTGTCGGGATGACCCGACTAGGCTGCCTGCGTGATCGAGGTCGGGGTCGTCGGTGCCGCTGGGCGCATGGGGTCCGAGGTGGTCCGCGCCGTGGACGCGGCCGATGACCTCCATCTGGTCGCGGCGATCGACATCGCAGACCCGCTGTCTCGCCTTGAGTCTGCGGGCGTCCAGGTGGCTGTGGACTTCACCACCCCCGAAGCTGTGATGGGCACGCTGCGCCACTGCATCGAGCAGGGGATCCATGTCGTCGTGGGCACCACGGGCTTCGATGAGCAGCGTCTTGACGAAGTGCGTGGCCTGCTCGCCTCCCACCCCGGCGTCGGCGTCGTCATCGCCCCCAACTTTGCACTCGGCGCTGTCCTCCTCATGCGCTTTGCGCGCGAGGCCGCGCCCTACTTCGAATCTGTCGAGATCATCGAGATGCATCATCCCGACAAGCTCGACGCCCCCTCCGGTACGGCGATGCACACCGCAGAAGTGATTGCCGAGGCGCGACGCGCATCGGGTGCCGATCGGTCACCTGATGCGACTGACCGAGCGGTCGAGGGCGCGCGGGGCGCTGACATCGCGGGCGTGCGCGTGCACTCGGTGCGGGTGCGAGGTCACGTCGCGCACGAGGAGGTGCTCCTCGGCAATCCGGGCGAGGTGCTCACCCTGCGCCACGATTCGCTCGATCGCATGTCCTTCATGCCGGGCGTCCTGCTCGCGGTGCGTACGGTGGGGGACCGGGCCGGCCTCACGCTGGGCCTCGAGGCACTGCTCGATCGATGACTCCGCGTCGCTGGGCCTGGCTGCTCGCCGCGGCCGTTGCGGCCTATCTCGTGCTCGCCGGCGTGCGCGGCTGGGCGCTGCTCACCTCGGGTCAGGTCACCGGCATCCTGCTGGGCATCGCCGTCTTTGCCCTGCCCGTGGTCGGGGCTTGGGTGGTGTGGCGCGAGATCGCGTTCGGCTATGCCATGCAGGAAATGGGGGCTCAGCTCGCAGCCGAGGGTGACCTGCCCATCGACGACTTCGCGCGGATGCCCTCAGGTCGCATCGCGCCCGAGGACGCACAGCGTTTCCTCACCGATGAGCGCGAGCGGGTGGAGGCGCAGCCTGACGACTGGCACTCGTGGTACCGATTCGGCCTCGCCCTCGACGCGGCGCGTGATCGTCGTCGCGCGCGCGCTGCGATGCGCGAGGCACGCCGTCTCTGGCAGGCACCGCCGACCTGACAGTGACGTTCATCGGCGTTTCCGCCAGTTGCGGCGACTTCGGTGCGTAGGGAAGTCGTGATTTCTGGCGAAAAGCGGGATCGGGTCGCTAACTCCGCGTCTCGCGGAGCCACGTGCTCAGGCGATCTCGCGCGGTCTCCCAGGCTTGGGGACGCAGCCACAGGTCCGGTGATGCCGTCTCGATGTGCGTGCGGATCCCCGCGGTGGAACCGTCGATGAGGTGCAGGGCGACCCGCTGCCCCCGCGCACGCAGCGGAGTGCCGAGCCAGTGCGTGCCTTCCTCCGTGGTGATGGCCTGCACCGCGGGCCAGAGGATCACCTCCGTGGTGAAGAGCGACGACACTTTGACACCCCGGTCGTTCACGTAGGTGCCGACGACCCAGGCTCGCGCGAGGAGCGCGATGAGCGGGATGACCACGAGGAGGCCGAGCAGGAGACTCAGCCAGCCCGGCTGGGTGAGGAGAGTGGCGACGGCGGCGGAGCAGAGGGTGACGACGGCCGCGGTGAGCGCGATGAGGAATCCCCAGCGCCAGGGCCCCCGGCCGCACACGCGCGTCCACCGTGACTGCACGGCGTCGCCGTCGAGCGGGCCCGGCTCCGCTGTGGGCCACAGGAACCAGAAGACGGGCCGTCTCACGGTAGCCAGCCGAGCGCCCGGATGGCTGCCGTGACCGCCGCCGCGGTGATGATGACGACGAGGAAGGGTGCGCGCAGCAGCAGTGCCACGAACGCGGCCATCACCCCGGGGACTCGCGCGTCGATAGTGATCGTCGTGCCGTCGACGAAGGTCCACAGGCCGATGAGGGCCGAGAGCAGTGCGATGGGGATGAGGATCGTGACGCGTCGCGACAGGGGAGTGTCGAGCCATCGCTGGGGCACGACGTAGCCGATGAGCTTGAGGGCATAGGCCGCCCCGGAGGCGATGAGGATGGTGGGCCACATCAGGTCTCCACCTCCCGGGCGCGCGCACCGAGTGCGAGTCCCACCACGATGCCCGCGGCGCCGCCCATGAGGACGGGCAGGCCGGCGCCGATAAAGGGGGACAGCGCGACCGCGGAGACCAGCGAGACGATGGCCACGGCCCGCATCGGCCAACTCGTGAGGCGCGGCCAGACGAGTGCGAGGAAGGCGGCGGGGGCTGCGGCATCGAGCCCGAGGACATCGGGGTCCTCGAGCATGCCGGCTCCGAGAGCCCCGATGAGCGTGCCGAGATTCCACAGGACATAGATGGCGGCGGCGGTCGACCAGAAGGCCAGTCGCGCGGAATCGCGGTCCTTCTCGTATCTCGCCGCCATGCCGGTGGACTCGTCGATCGTCGCCTGCGCTGCGAGGAGGCGGCGAAGCCCGCGCGCTTCGAGCACCGGAGCCATCGCCACGGCGTAGAAGGCGTTGCGCGTGCCGACGAGCGTGGACGTCGCGATAGCAACGAGGGCGCTCCCGCCGGAGGCGACCACGGCGATGAGCGCGAACTGCGAGGCGCCAGTGAACATGAGCAGGGAGAGGGCCTGCGCCTGCCATGCGCTCAGCCCCGCCGCGACGGCAAGTGCGCCGAAGGAGATCGCGTAGACCCCGGTGCCCAGTCCCAGCGCGAGAGCATCCCCGACGATCGCACGGCGTTGTTCCTGTGTCACCGGGCAGCCTCGATGATCTCCGTGACGCGATCACGCACTCGATCGGCATCGCCCGCGATGAGCGAGATGCGCGTGCGCCGCTCGAGTACGTCGTCTGTGTCGAGAGCGCCCTCGCATGCGACCGCGTGCACCACTTCCACGCCGAGGACGGGCACGCCCGGGACGAGGGGGTCCAGGAGGTCCGGGTCGTGCTTCGCGTAGGCCGCGACCCGGCCCGCTTCCGATCCGTATCGCTGGACCAATCGCCGGGGCACGGACGGTGACGGCGCACGCGATATTGACGAGGGAGCTCCGACAAGGGGCAGCATCGTGGTGCGGCACTCGGCCTGCGGGATCGGGAGTGCGTCGACGGCGTCCTGTGCCATCCGCCGGTAGGTGGTCAGCTTGCCGCCCGTGATCACCACGTGGCCCTCGGGGCGGCGCTCGACAAGGTGGCGCCGGGAGATGTCGGCGGTGCTGCGGGAGTCGGGGGTGCCGACGAGCGGGCGGAGGCCGGCGTAGGTCCCCAGCACATCGCTGGCGTCCAGGGGTCGCTCCAGTGCCGTGGAGAGGTGGTCGAGGATCCAGGTGACATCGCCCTGTGGCGCGAGGGGGACGTCGGCGATGGGGCCGGGCACGGGCTCATCTGTGATCCCCGCGATGACCGGACCGTCGAGGGTGGGCAGGGCGAAGACGTAGCGACCACGTTCGCCGCTCACGGGGACGGTGAGCGCAGCACGGGGAAACCCGAGGGCCTCGGGCCGCAGGAGCACGTGAGAGCCGCGCGAGGCAGTGAGCGGTGTCTGCGGATCGAGGTCTTGCGTCCATACGCCCGCAGCCACGATGACGTGCTTCGCACTCAGGTCCCACTCCGCGCCCTCACGGGTGCGGATGCGTGCGCCCGCGCCCGTCACCTGCGATGCGGACGCCCGCGTGATGATGCGCGCGCCGTAGCGGGCCGCAGTGCGCGCGACAGCGACCGTGAGTCGCGCATCATCGACCAGCTGGCCATCCCAGTGCACCGTGGCGCCGGTGAGTCCGCTGGCACCGAGCGCAGGCACTAGTCGCCGCGCCTCATCGGCGGTGATGGTGCGCGGCCGTGGCAGCACGCGGCGCGGCGTACCCGCGGCGGAGCGCAGCAGGTCGGCAGCGCGCAAGCCTGCGCGCACGAGTGCCCGCTGCTTGGGATCGCTGTCGAAGGGCATGACATGCGGCAGCGCACGCGTGAGATGAGGTGCGATGGTCGTCATGAGCCGTGACCGCTCCACTGCGCTCTCCCAAGCGACCGAGACGTCCCCGTGGGCGAGGTAGCGCAGGCCGCCGTGCACGAGCTTGCTCGACCACCGCGAGGTGCCGAATGCCAGGTCGTGAGCCTCGACGAGGACGACGTCAAGGCCTCGGCTCGCTGCGTCCAGGGCCACGCCGCACCCGGTGATGCCACCCCCGATGACAAGAACGTCCGGGACGTGGCCGCCGAGCAGCAGGTCGATCTCCTGGAGCCGCCGCTGGGCGTCGAGATCAGCGGAGGGGACGGGCACGGGCACAGTCTGCCCGGTCGTCGATGCCAGACTGAGGCCGTGCCTGCCGCAGAGGAATCGGTCGCCCGCTGGGGCGGCCCCTCGGATGCCCCCGAGCTCTCGCCTCGGATCCGCGACTACCTCGCCCGCCAGGTGGGTGTCGCCCAGCCGTGGTCGGCGGCCGACCCGGACTCGTGGCAGGTGCCACCGTCACGGATCAGTTCCGGTGCGGTCCAGGCGCTGCGCGCAGTGGTCGGCGATGACCACGTCAGCGAAGCGCGCGCCGAGCGGCTTGCGGCCATGGGTGGCGCGGCGTTCATCGACTATGCGCGGCGCCGATCCGGGGTCGTCGACGACGTCCCCGACGTCGTGGTCCGCCCGGCAAGTCATGACGAGGTGATGGGCGTCCTCGCCGTCGCACGCGACCACGGGGTCGCGGTCGTCCCCGTGGGAGGCGGCACGTCGGTCGTCGGAGGCCTGCGCAGCGAGTCGCCCCGCATCGCGATCGAGCTAGGCCGACTCGGCCGCCTACTCCATCTCGACGAAGTCTCCGGACTGGCGACCGTGGGACCGGGCGTGACCGGGCCTGTCCTCGAGGCTCTTCTCCAGGCGCGGGGTTTCACGCTGGGGCACCTGCCGCAGTCGTTCGAGCGCGCGACGATCGGCGGGTACGCCGCGACGCGGTCAGCGGGCCAGGCATCGACCGGCTACGGCCGCAGTGACGACATGGTCGAGTCCCTGCTCGTCGCCACGCCTGAGGGCACGCTGGAGCTCGGCAGAGCACCTTCCACCGCGGCGGGGCCGGACTTGCTCGGGCTCCTGCTGGGCAGCGAGGGCGCCTTCGGGGTCATCACGCGGGTCGGACTGCGTGTGCGTCGCCTCCCGGAGCACCGGGTCTACGACGCGCTTGTCCTCCCCGGGTTCGCGGCCGGTGTCGAGGCCTTCCGCGATGCGGCGCAGTCGCGCGCGACCGCCGATGTGATGCGCCTGTCCGATGAAGCCGAGACGACCACGACGCTGCTCATGTCGGGCCCCCAGGGCCTCGCGGGCGCCGCACTCGAGCGGTACCTGCGCGCGCGCGGCGTGGACCTCTCCACTGCGTCGCTGGCGATCCTGGGCTGGGAGGGCACCGATCGCGATCTGGTGCGCGCTCGTCGCGCAGCCACGTGGCGGGCGCTTCGCCGTCACGGTGCCGTGTCGCTGGGCCATGGCCCGGGCGAATCTTGGCGGCGCCATCGCTTCGATGGGCCCCACCTGCGTGACGCGCTGATGGACGCGGGCTATCTCGTCGAGACCCTCGAGACGGCGACGCACTGGTCGGGATACCTCGCGTTGCACTCCGATGTCACCGCCGCACTGCGGGATTCGCTGCGCCCGAGGCCCGGACCCTACGTCATGTCGCACCTCTCCCACTCCTACGAGACGGGTGCATCGCTCTACACCACCGTGATCGCCGTGGCAGACCGCCGGGATCCGGTGGCGCAGTGGCAGCGCGCCAAGTCAGCGACGTCCGACACGCTGATGGCGGCGGGCGCCACCATCACCCACCACCACGCCGTGGGTCGCGACCACGCCCCCTGGCTATCGCAGGAGGTCGGCCCCGTCGGGATGTCGATACTGAGTGCCGCGAAGCGTGCCGTCGATCCGGAGGGGCTGCTCAATCCCGGTGTTCTCTTCGGCGAGACGTCGTGACCGGAGGCGACGAGGATTCGCCACGGCCATGTCCTTGCCAGGGTGGGTCAGAGTCCGGTCCAATGTAGTGCTTGGCAGCTTCGGGGGGGCTGCCAAGCCATAGGGCCCGACCTGCCGATGACGGCCCTCGCTACCGATCCAGGCTTCAGGAGCCGTCGGAGCCTTCCTCGTCGGCAATGATCGTGACGAGGCGCACCTCTCGGAGCAGGCTGTCGCCGATCTCGCGATCGCGATACGCCGTGTCCGGCCCCCATCCAGCGGACTGCAGGAATCCACGTCGCGCCTCATCCGCCAGGGGCACCCAGGTGACGGCCTCGCGGTGTCCGCCCGCGATGAGGTGATCGACGCTCGCCTGGAGGAGTCGCGAGCCATGTCCCCGCCCCCAGTGCGCCGGGTCCACGACGAGGAGGCTGATCTCGCCGGATCCTGCGGCATCGGGGTCGACCGCGGGCCCGACCGCGGCGGCACCCACGACGCCGGAGTCGGCGTCGAGTGCGACCAGCAGGCGGTGAGGGCCTGGCTGCAGGAGTGCTCGACCCCACTCCCACGCGATTTCGTCGGCATCCAGGCCCTGCAGCACCTCCTCGGGCAGCACCCCGGCGTACGCCGAGCGCCAGGCGGCCACCTGCGCACGCGCCACGTCGTCGACATCGGAGGTCCGGGCGAGGCGCACGGAATCAGGGGGTGACTGCGACATGCCTCCTGCCTACCACCGAGGCGGGGACTCGGCATGGGTAGGGTCCGATGCGGGAGGTCAGGTGTCTGAGTCAGAAGCGATCGAGTTCCGCAGTGATGTGACCGTGGAGCTCGTCAAGGCCACCGCACGCGACTCGGACGTCATCTGGGCCGCTCGGGTGTCGACCAAGGGCGAGCAGTCGCTCGATGACGTCGATGGAGATGCCGCGGCGGCGCGGGGTCTCATCAACTACCTCATGCGTGATCGCCACGGCACGCCCTTCGAGCACACCTCGCTCACCTACTTCATCTCTGCTCCGATCTTCGTCTTCCGCGAGTTCATGCGTCACCGCATCGCGTCGTATAACGAAGAGAGCGGTCGCTACCGCGAGCTACGCCCGGTCTTCTACGTCCCCGGTCCCGAGCGTCGGCTGGTGCAGCAGGGCAAGCCCGGAGCGTATGAGTTTGTCGAGGGGACGCCCGAGCAGCACGCCCTGGTCGTCGAGCAGACGGAGGCATCATGCCGCGCTGCCTATGCGGCGTACCAGGAGATGCTCGCCGCCGGGGTGGCTCGCGAGGTGGCTCGGATCGTCCTGCCCGTGGGCACCTACTCCTCGATGTACGTGACTATGAATGCCCGGGCGCTGATGAACTTCCTGTCGCTGCGCACCAAGCATCCCGAGAGCCACTTCCCGTCGTTCCCGCAGCGTGAGATCGAGATGGTTGCGGATCTCATGGAGGCGGAGTGGGCGGCGCTCATGCCGATCACGCACGAGGCCTTCGTGGCCAGCGGCCGCGTGGCGCCGTAGCGGTAGCCTGTCGCCATGCCCGTGCCCGCCACCGGACCCGTCGGCGTCATGCTGACGGCGATGGCGACCCCCTTTGCCGCCGATGGCTCACTGGATGTCGCCGGCACGCAGCGACTTGCGGAGCACCTCGTCGATGACCTCGGCAACGACGGCGTGGTGGTCAACGGCACGACGGGTGAGTCACCGACCACGACCGACGAGGAGAAGGCGACCATCGTCCGCGCGGTCAAGGAGGCGGTCGGCGACCGGGCGCGCGTGATCGCGGGAGTGGGCACCTACGACACAGCGCATTCGGTGCACCTGGCGCGCGAGGCCGCCGCCGCCGGCGCTGATGGACTCCTCGTGGTGACGCCCTACTACAGCCGCCCCCCGCAAGAGGGCCTGCTCCACCATTTCCGCACCGTGGCGGATGCCACCGAGCTGCCCGTCGTGACCTATGACATCCCCAAGCGCACCGGCGTGGCGATCGAGGTCGACACCCTCGTGCGCCTCGCTGAGCATCCCCGGATCGTGGCCAATAAGGACGCCAAGGGGGACCTCGAGGCAGCCCAGTGGGCGATGGCGCGCTGCGACCTGGGCTGGTATTCCGGTGACGACATCCTCAACCTCCCGCTTCTCTCGGTCGGCGCCAACGGCTTCATCTCGGTGGTGGGTCATCTCGTCGCCGATCGCATCCGCGCGATGGGGGAGGCCTTCCACTCCGGAGATGTGTGTGGCGCGATCGCTATCAACCGTGCGCTGTTGCCCGTCTACGCCGGCATCTTCCGCACTCAGGGCGTCATCCTTACCAAGGCCGCGCTGCGACTCCAGGGACTGCCGGCCGGTCCCGTGCGTTCGCCGCTCGTGAATGCGACCGCCGACCAGATCGGGCAGTTGGAGCGCGATCTGCGCGAGGGCGGAGTGGACCTGTCGTGAGTCACGCTCACCCTGAGTTGCCCACCCCGCCGCCCCTCCCCGAGGGGGCGATGCGCGTCGTCGCGCTCGGCGGCCTGGGCGAGATCGGTCGCAACATGACCGTCTTCGAGTACGCAGGTCGCCTGCTCATCGTCGACTGCGGCGTGCTCTTCCCCGAGGAGTCCCAGCCCGGCATCGACCTGATCCTCCCGGACTTCTCCTACATCGAGGACCGGCTCGACGATGTCGACGCCATCGTCCTCACGCACGGCCACGAGGACCACATCGGGGCGCTGCCCTTCCTCCTGCGCCAGCGGGCGGACATCCCGCTCTACGGCTCGCGTCTCACCCTGGCCTTCGCGGAGGCCAAGCTGCGCGAGTCGCGCATCAAGTCAGTCGTGCACGTCGTCACCGAGGGGGAGCGCCTGACGGTGGGCCCCTTCGACCTGGAGTTCCTCGCCGTCAACCACTCGATCCCCGACGCCCTGGCGGTCGCCATCCGCACCCCGGCGGGACTCGTGCTGCACACCGGCGACTTCAAGATGGACCAGTTGCCGCTCGACGGTCGTGTCACCGACCTCAACGGCTTCGCACGACTCGGCGACGAGGGCGTCGACCTCTTCCTCGTGGACTCCACCAATGCCGAGGTCCCTGGCTTCATCCCGAGCGAGCGCGAGATCTCACCGGTGCTGGACAAGGTCTTCGACCGTGCTCGCGGCCGCGTGATCGTCGCGTCCTTCGCCTCCCACGTGCACCGGATCCAGCAGATCATCGATGCCGCCGCCGAGCACGGCCGCAAGGTGGCCTTCGTCGGTCGCTCGATGGTGCGCAACATGGGGGTCGCGCGCGACCTGGGCTATCTCACGGTCCCCGGGGGAGTACTCGTGTCGGTCGACCAGCTCGCCGAACTGCCCGATGACCAGGTCGTCCTGGTGTGCACGGGTTCCCAGGGCGAGCCCATGGCGGTCCTGTCGCGCATTGCTAACAACGACCACCAGATCAAGGCCGGGCCAGACGACACCATCGTGCTCGCCTCATCGCTTATCCCCGGCAACGAGAACGCCGTCAATCGCGTGATCAACGGCCTCACCCGCAGCGGCGCCGCCGTGGTCCACAAGGGCAATGCCCTCGTCCACGTGTCCGGTCACTGCTCAGCGGGCGAGCTGCTCTACGTCTACAACATCGTCAAGCCGCGCAATGTCATGCCCGTGCACGGCGAATGGCGCCACCTGCGTGCCAATGCCGCGCTAGCCGAGCGGACCGGCATTCCCCGTGACCGCATCGTGCTTGCCGAAGACGGTGTGGTGGTCGACCTCCAGGACGGAGTCGCGCGCATCGTCGGCGCCGTCCCCGTGGGCTACGTCTTTGTCGACGGTGCAAGCGTGGGTGACATCACCGAGGCGGCACTCACCGACCGTCGCGTGCTCGGCAACGAGGGCTTCATCTCGATCTTCGCCGCGGTCGACATCACCGGTGGCAAGGTCGTCGCTGGTCCCGAGATCGAGGCCCGCGGCTTCCACGAGGATCCCGAGGTGCTCAAGCCCGTGCGTGACGAGGTCCGGGTCGAGCTCGAGCGTGCGCTTGCCGACGGCGTGGTCGATGCCCATCAGCTCCAGCAGCGGGTCCGGCGCGTGGTCGGCAGGTGGGTCGCCCAGACCCATCGGCGCCGCCCGATGATCATCCCCGTCGTGGTGGAGGCCTAGACCCGCCCGCGTCCACGACACGCGTGACGCCTGTGACGCCAGGGATTCCTGCTACTCACGGGTACTCTCGGGACATGGCGAGTCGAACCAGCGCGCCCACGCGCAGCCGCACTTCAGGCACCTCCTCCACGAGGAAGCCAGCCAAGGGCAGCGCCTCGACCCGCACCCCCTCGCGATCCACTGCGTCCAAGTCCTCCCGGCCGGCGTCGAGCAAGTCGGCAACGAGCAAGTCGGCAACGAGCAAGCCGGCATCGCGCAAGCCCGCCCCGCGGCGCGCCCCGGCTAGACGCCCGTCGACCCGAAGCGGCCCCGGCCCGGTGGCCAGAGGCCTTGCCGGATTCGGCCGCGCCCTGAAGGCTCTGTGGCTCGGGATCGCCCACGCGATCGGGGGAGCGGCCCGACGCGTAGGCCACGGTGCCCGTGACCTCGACGACGTCCATCGCCGGGATGGCCTCGGCTTGCTCTTCATCGCGCTCGCGGTGATCGTCGCAGCGGCGGTGTGGTTCGGAGTGGATGGCTGGTTCACGGCGGGCTTGGGCACCGTATCGGCGTACCTGCTGGGCGCCTTCGACATCGCCGTGCCCGTGCTCCTGCTTGCCATCGGATGGCGCACCCTGCGTCATCCCGAGGATCACGTCACCAATGGCCGACTGCTGGTCGGCGGACTCGCCCTGTTGCTTGCCGCGGCGGGCCTGTGGCACATCGTCCAGGGGCTTCCGACGCCCAGCGATGGTTTTGATGCCCTCGCGTCAGGCACGGGCATCACCGGGTGGGTTACCACGGCTCCGGTGGCTGCGGCCCTGGGTCCTGTGGTCGCGGGTGTACTCCTCGCGCTACTGGCCCTTTTCGGCATCCTTGTCCTCACCGCGACACCGCTCATGGCCGTCCCGCAGGCGCTGGGGAAGGCCTTCTCCCATGTGTTGCGCCCGGGATCGGGGGGTCGCGGCGTTGAGGTGGAGCTCGACTCTTACGCCGCCGACGAGGTGGATGGCTTCATCGTCGACGAGGACGGCGGTGTCCCTGATGCGGTGGAGTTCGGCGGAGCCGCGATCGATCGTGAGGCCGAGGCGGAGTTCCTCGTGTCCGCGGCAGAGCCTGCGGGTCCCGCGCTCGGCCTGGCGAGTGCGGCGCGCGACATCGCGGACGCGGCCCGATTCGACACGGCAGCCCCGGTAGTCACGCCCCGTGATGAGACCAGCGAGATTCCCATCGTCTCGGCCGACACACCCCCCGCGCCTGCGCCGAAGCCTGCGCCGCCCGCCGGGCCCTCCGAGCAACTGCCCCTGGATCGTGCGATCGACTACCGACTGCCCAACCCCACCACTCTCAAGGCTGGGCCCGCGCCGCGTGCGCGCACCAAGGCCAACGACGAGGTGGTCGCCTCACTCACCCAGGTGCTCGAGGAATTCGCCATCGATGCGCGCGTGACGGGCTTCACGCGCGGTCCGACCGTCACGCGTTACGAGATCGAGCTCGGGCCGAGTGTCAAGGTCGAGCGCGTGACGGCCCTCAGCCGCAACATCGCCTACGCCGTGGCGAGTCCCGAGGTGCGCATCCTGAGCCCCATCCCGGGCAAGAGCGCCATCGGCATCGAGATCCCCAACACCGACCGAGAGCTCGTCAGCCTCGGCGACGTGCTGCGCTCGAGCACGGCGGTGGATGAGCACCATCCGATGACGGTGGCGCTCGGCAAGGACGTGGAGGGCGGCTACGTCGTTGCCAACCTCGCCAAGATGCCCCATCTGCTCGTCGCCGGTGCCACGGGTGCCGGCAAGTCCAGCTGCATCAACTCGCTCATCACCTCGATTCTCATGCGCGCTACGCCCGACGAAGTCCGCATGATCCTCGTGGATCCCAAGCGCGTGGAGCTCACTGCCTACGAGGGCATCCCGCACCTCATCACGCCGATCATCACCAATCCCAAGAAGGCCGCAGACGCGCTGCAGTGGGTCGTCAAGGAGATGGATCACCGCTACGACGACCTCGCGCACTTCGGCTTCCGTCACATCGATGACTTCAACAAGGCTGTGCGCACAGGCAAGCTCACGCCGCCGCTCGGCAGTGAGCGTGTCCTGAGGCCCTACCCCTATCTTCTCGTCATCGTCGATGAGCTTGCCGATCTCATGATGGTCGCGCCGCGCGATGTCGAGGACTCGGTTGTGCGCATCACTCAGTTGGCGCGCGCCGCGGGGATCCATCTCGTCCTGGCAACCCAGCGCCCCAGTGTCGACGTGGTCACGGGACTCATCAAGGCCAACGTCCCCAGCCGACTCGCCTTCGCTACGTCGTCGCTGGCCGACAGCCGCGTGATCCTCGACCAGCCGGGCGCGGAGAAGCTCGTGGGACAAGGCGATGGGCTCTTCCTGCCCATGGGGGCAAGCAAGGCTCAGCGCATCCAGGGTGCCTTCGTCTCCGAGACCGAGATCCGCTCGGTGGTGCGTTTCGTGCGCGAGCAGATGGATCCTGATTATCGCGAGGACGTCACGAGTCCGGCTGCGGCTGCGCGTCAGGTCGACGAGGAGATCGGCGACGACCTCGACCTGCTGTGCCAGGCCGCCGAACTCGTCATCACGACGCAGTTCGGGTCGACCTCGATGCTGCAGCGCAAGTTGCGCGTTGGCTTCGCCAAGGCCGGTCGGCTCATGGATCTACTGGAGTCTCGCGGCGTGGTGGGTCCGAGTGAAGGCTCCAAGGCGCGCGAGGTGCTGCTCAAGCCCGACGACCTTCCCGGCTTCCTCATGGATGTGCGCGGCGGGGCGTAGTAGCCTGCACGAGCCGCTGTCGGCACTCATCGCCCGAAGTCGTCCACCAAAGCGGGGACACGGACCGGCACATTCGCACAGCGCACTTCACTGATTGTGCCTCTAGCCTGAGTGTGTGTCCGAGCCCATGCAGTCCACTCCCGGGGCGATGATCAGCGACGCTCTGCGTCGGGGCGGGCTCACCCTGGACGACCTCGCGCAGTCCACGCGGCTGCGCGGCAGCCTGCTCGAGCAGATGCAGGCGGACGACTTCTCTGACACGGGCGGCGATGTCTATGCCCGGGGTCATCTGCGAGTGATCGCTGGAGTCCTCGACATCGATGCGGCGTGCCTGCTGGCCGCCTATGACGAGGCGCCCACGCTGCGCCGCCCTCCCGCGCCCTGAGGCTTCGCACGGAGTCTCTACCCTGAGGGGGTGAATCCCCGGGTCGGTGTCCTGCGCCTGGGCTGCGCGCGCAATGACGTCGACGCCGACGAGCTTGAGGCACGCCTGGTCGCCGATGGGATCCCCGTGCAAGACGACGCTGCCGACGTCGACGTACTGCTCGTCAATACCTGCGGTTTCGTGGCCTCGGCCAAGAAGGACTCCATCGATGCGATCCTGGCGGCCGCTGACACCGGTGCACGCGTCGTCGTCACCGGCTGCCTTGCCGAGAGGTACGGGCAGGAGCTTGCGGAGTCGCTCCCGGAGGCCGCGGCCGTGCTCAGCTTCGACGACTACACCGACATCGCCGACCGCGTGCGCCGCGTGGCTGCGGGGGAGAGCCTCGAGGCGCACGTGCCCTCCGACCGTCGACTCCTACTCCCGCTGGCCCCGGCTGAGCGGGCCGGTTCGGAGTCGGCGCCCGGTCATGCGGGGCTGCAGCGAGCGGTGACCGGACCGGTCATGTCGGTCAAGCTCGCCTCCGGCTGCGACCGCCGCTGCACCTTCTGCGCGATCCCGTCCTTCCGCGGCTCCTTTGTGAGTCGACGCCCTGAGCAGGTCATGGGAGAGGTCGCCGACCTCGCCGACGCAGGCGTGCGCGAGATCGTGCTAGTGAGCGAGAACTCCACGTCCTACGGCAAGGACCTCGGCGACATCCGCATGCTCGAGGGCCTCCTGCCTGCCCTGGCCCGAGTGCCGGGGATTCTGCGGCTGCGCGTCAACTACCTGCAGCCCGCGGAGATGCGCCCGGGCCTGGTCGATGTCATCGCGGGCACCACCGGTGTGGCTCCCTACTTCGACCTGTCCTTCCAGCATGCGAGCCCGAGCGTGCTGCGCCGCATGCGTCGCTTCGGTGGCTCCGAGGACTTCCTGGGACTCCTCGATGCCATCCGCGCACGGGACCCGCGGGCCGGCGTACGCACCAATGTCATCGTCGGCTTCCCCGGCGAGACCGAGGAGGACTTCGACGAGCTCGCTGCCTTCCTCGAGGCGGGCCGCCTCGACGCGGTCGGCGTCTTCGGCTACTCCGACGAGGAGGGCACCGAGGCCGCGGGCATGGATGGCCACCTGCCCGTGGAGGAGGTCGAGCGCAGGGTGGCGCGCATGGCGCAACTCGTCGACGAGCTCATGCTTGAGCGCGCTCAGGAGCGGGTGGGCGAGGAGGTCGAGCTGCTCGTCGAGGAGCCCGGTCTGGCGCGGGCCGCTCACCAGGGGCCCGACGATGCCGCCACGCTCATCGATGCGTCGTATGCCGTGGGCGAGGTCGTGCGCGCCACCGTGATCGACGTGGAGGGGTTCGACCTCGTGGCAGAGCCCCGATGAGACAGGGAGGTGCGGAGGAACCGCTGCTCGGAGTCCCCGACCACGCCGGAGACCCCGTGGGCACCTCCCGATGGGCCACGCTGCCCAACTTCCTCACGCTTATCCGACTGCTGCTCGTGCCGGTCCTCGCCGTGCTCCTGCTGGCCGACGATGGCGCAGATCCTGCGCTTCGCTGGGCAGCGACTGCTGTCTTCGTTATCGCCGCGCTCACGGATCTCGCCGATGGCGAGATCGCCCGGCGTAGCGGCACGGTCACGACGCTGGGCAAGATCGCTGACCCCGTGGCAGACAAGGCCCTCACCGGCGTCGCCCTCATCGGCCTATCGATCCTGGGCGCGCTGCCCTGGTGGGTCACCATCATCATCCTGGGTCGCGAGATCGCGGTGACCGTCCTTCGCTTCGTGGTCATCCGGCACGGAGTCATCCCGGCTTCGCGCGGCGGCAAGGCCAAGACCGTCGCCCAGGTGATCGCGATCGCGCTCTATCTTGCGCCGCTCGGTGAGTGGGCCGATCCGGTGCGCGTCATCACCATGGGCATCGCGGTCGTCCTCACCATCGTGACGGGCATCGACTACGCCATGCGGGCGTGGCGCATGTCGAGGGGGCAGCGATGAGCGCCGAGGCGGCCTCCCTCATCACCGCCCTCATCGCGCGTGGCGCGACCGTGGCGACGGCGGAGAGCCTCACTGGAGGCCTGGTCTGCGCAGCACTCACGTCGGTGCCGGGATCGTCCGCGGTCGTGCGCGGTGGCCTGGTGTCCTACGCCGTATCGGTCAAGGCAGAGGTGCTCAGGGTGGACCCGAGTCTGCTCGAACGTCAAGGGGCGGTGGACCCGGCCGTGGCCGTGCAGATGGCGATCGGAGCGCGCCGCCTGCTGGCCAGCGACTACGCCCTTGCGGCCACGGGTTCGGCCGGGCCCGACCCCGATCCCGGCGGAGCGACGACGGGCCCGGTGGCCCCAGGGCGCGGCTTCGTCGCGGTGGCGGGACCTGAGGGCGAGGTGGTCGCGGGCTTCGTGTGCGAGGGGTCCGATCGTGAGGGAGTGCGCCGTGCCGCGGTCGAGGCCGCTCTGGGCCTGCTGGGCCGTGTCCTCGAAGGGACCGGTGACGACGGGCGATCGTCGGCCAGTGCGAGTAGCGTGGAGTTGTGATCATGCTTCGTGAGGTCCTCGGTGCTGAGTTGCGCCGCGTCCGGCTGCTCCAGGGTCGCACCCTGAGGGACGTCTCCGCGACGGCATCCGTATCCCTCGGGTACCTGTCCGAGGTGGAGCGCGGCGAGAAGGAAGCTTCGTCGGAAATGCTGCTCGCCATCTGCGGGGCTCTTGGCGTGCCGCTCTCGAGGGTGCTCGCGACCGTCGCACACGACATCGCCGTCCACGAGGACGCGCCTGTCATTCGCGCCGCCTAGTCTCCTGCGGGCTGGCAATGCGGGCACCAGTAGGCGTCCCGCTCGTATGATCCGCTGCGCTGCTTCGCGTAGGTGATGCGCGTTCCGCAGCGCAGACACGGCTTCCCTGCCCGGCCGTAGACGTAGTGCTGATCGCGCAGGCTGCCGGTGGAGGCCTGGGCGCCGCGGGCCCGGTTCGCCCGCATGAGGGCGCGGCCCGTCTCGACAAGGCCGGGCAGGTCGGCGATCGAGGTGACGGGAGCCTGTGGCGGTATCCCTCTGAGAAAGAGTGTCTCGGTCACGTAGATGAGGCCGAAGCCGGCGACGACCGATTGGTCGAGGAGCGTGTCGCCGATGGCTCGATCTCCCTGCTCCCGAAGTCGTTTGACGACGTCGTCGAGCTTGACGTCGTCGTCGAGGATGTCGGGACCGAGGCGCCCGAGCAGGGCCTCGACTCCGCGTGCGTCGAGGAGCTCCACGACGGGCAGTCGGTAGCCCACGGCCTGCCAGTCAGATGTCTCAAGCACCGCGCGCACCTGCCACTCGGGACCGCCGTGCCAGGTGCGGCCGTGGCGGTAGAGGTGCCACGAGCCGTCCATGCGGAAGTGCGTGTGCAAGCAGATGCCGTCGTCCAAGCGAAAGAGCAGGTGCTTGCCGTAGGAGCGCACCGAGGTGACGGTGCGCCCACTCAGGTTGACGGTGGCAAGGGCGGGCACACGCAGGTCCGCTGCGGTGAGCTCCTGGCCCGCGAGGCAGTCATCAAGCCGGCGCGCGGCCAGCCAGACGGTGTCTCCCTCAGGCATGCACCGATTCTGGACCCTGCTCCGATGTCTCGGGTGTGGGCGTCCCCTTGTCGCGGCGCACGAGCCGCACGACGTAGGTGATGGCGAGGGCGCTCACGGTGAAGAGCACGGCGTAGACCGTCCACCACGCCGCAGGGCCGGCACCGATCGCCGTGAGAATAAGGCGGGCATTGAGCAGCAGGATGAAGCAGCCCACGACGACACCGAGGATGCGCGCGTTGAGGAAGCGCACCAGCCAGGCTGCCAGGGGCGCAGCGATCACGCCGCCGATCAGCAGCGCCAGGACGATCCCAAGGTCGATCCCGGCGGTACCCAGGCCGATGAGGAAGCCCAGGCTCGCGGCCAGCGCGACGATGAACTCGGCGGTGTTGACCGTGCCCACGACGCGTGCTGGGGTCAGGCGTCCATCAGCGAGGAGCGTGGGTGTGGTCACCGGGCCCCAGCCTCCGCCACCTGTCGCGTCGACAAATCCACCGACGAGGCCGAGCGGGATCATCAGGCGATTGCCCGGGGTCCCGGGCTTGCGGCGCGGTGCACGGCCCATGACGAAGCGGATGACGATGTAGACGCCGAGGATGAAGAGCAGGGTGCCGGTGAAGGGCAGCGCCGCCTTGGTGGAGAGGTTCGACAAGACGGTGGCGCCGATAAACGCGCCGACGGCGCCGGGCAGTCCGATGCGCCGTACGCCGGCCCAGTCGACATTGCCGAAGCGGGCGTGGGATGCCCCTGAGGCGGCGGCGGTGCCGAGCTTGGCGAGGTGGACAGATGCCGACGCAAGCGCGGGGGTGAGGCCCACGGCGAGGAGAAGGGTGGTCGAGGTGACTCCGAAGCCCATGCCGAGTGCACCGTCGATGAAGGATGCGCCGAAGCCGGCGAGGGCGATGAAGATGAGGCCGGTCATGGGTCTCCGTCACTCCGGGGTCCGGGGATGGACCCTATTGTCACCTGTGTTAGGTGACAATAGCACGGGGAGGCGGCTCGGGGAGGTCAGGGCCAGGGCCGTGTCGCGGGGTCAGTGCCAGGCGGCTGGGTTGTCGGTCAGCTTGCGCACGCGTGCGGGCAGATGCTCCTCCACGACGTCGGCGAGGCTCACCGCCTCCAGAATTTGCCGTTCGGCTGCGCGCAGGGCGACCAGCACCTGGGGGAGGCCGGCCGCCGCGCCGGAGTAGTGGAGGTCCTCGGGCCGGGCACCGGCGACATTGGTGAGCGCGCCATCGATTGCCCGGATCACGTCGGCGAGGGTGATCTCGGCCGCAGGGCGGGCGAGGGTCCAGCCGCCCTCGGGGCCGCGCCGTGCGCGCACGATGCCGGCCTTGCGCAGTTCGGCAAGGATCGCGCCGAGGTATGACGTGGGGATGCTCTGGCGATGTGACAACTCGTCGGTGGTGACGGGGCCGTCAGGCGAGGCCGCAAGCTCGAGGGCAGCGCGCAGGGCGTAGTCGGTCCGCCCCGGCAGTCGCATGGCCCGAGCATAGGCGTGAGCGTCAGGTCCGCAGGCGCAGGCCGCTCGGGGTGCGGGCAAAACCTGCGGCGGCGAGTGCGGTGAGTCGCACGTCATCGACGGGGATTTCCGCGACCTCGACGCCGTCGATGCGCTGCACGGTGACCGACTGGCCCCGAAGGGCGTGTGCCAGCGACCGAGCCGCTTCGGTGAGCGCGTCGACCTCGGCGTCCCAGGTGATGAGTGAGCGACGCCCGCGAGCGAGGTAGAGCACGGGTGCGCGATCGCGCAGGGTCACCCACGACCCTGCCGTGCGACTGGGGCGAGTCGCCGCATCGGGCCAGGGCAGCAGTGCGCCGAAGGGCTGCGCGGGGTCGGCGGTCGCGAGTGTGCGTGCCTGCGCATCGCCTTGAAGGGCGCGCAGCATGTCGAGTGCGCCTGAGAGGGCGAACTGCGCGGCGCCTTGGCCCTCCAGGGCGTAGACGCGACGGCAGCGACCGGCCTCTTCCATGGCGCTGAGGATCCGGTACGCCGCGGCGAATCCTCCGGGCAAGCCTGCGGAGCTGACGGCCTCGCGTGTGACGATGCCATTGCGGTGGAGGAGCGCTTCGATGGCAGCGAGGTGGCGCGCGGTTGACGATGAATCGGCAGCGACGACGAGCGACCAGCGGCCACCGAGTGGCTCACGCGCGGGGCGTCGGCCTCGTGAGCGAAGTCGCGGCGGGCGCGTGGGCTTGCGGGGCACGCCCCGGCGCATGGGCTCCCACGTGTCGTTGGTGACGTGGCCGGACCAGGCGAGGTCGCGGAGCGCGCGGGCCACCTCGACCTCGGGCACGAGCGCCTCGCGCGAGAGGTCGTTGGCGATCTCGCGGAGGAAGCGCGCCCCGCGCAGCGTGAGGAGGTCGACGATGCGCTGCTCAAGGTCGCCGTCGACCTCCGCGGGCGCCGGGACGAGAAGCGGAGCCAGGTCGGCCGGAGCCAGGCACACCCAGCCGTCGTCGCCGGGCAGAGCGCCCGCACCCCACCAGGCGATCTCTCCGCGGGTGATGAGCTCGTCGAGCATCGCGGGCCCGTAGTCGCGCACGCGCGCGGCGAGGACCGCGGACTCGAGCTGGCTCGCGGGCAGTGGGCAGCCGGCGAGCGACTCGATGGCGGCGTAGACGGCATCGACGCCCGTGGCGGGGTCGATGAGGCCCGGCGGGCCGGCAAAGCCGCCCCTGTCGGTCAGCCCCTGCCACGTAGGGAGGAACTCGGCCAGGGTGTCGGCGGGGAGCGGCTCCATCTCTTCTCGAAGCGCGGCCACGCTGCGTCGGCGGACGCGCCGGAGCACCTCGCGGTCGCACCACTCGGTGCCCGCGGTGCCGGGTCGGAATCCTCCGGACACAACGCGGCCCTCGACCTCTAGGCGGCGTAGCGCTTGCTCGGCGACGGAGACGCCCAGGCTGAAGGCATCAGCGAGCGCGGTGGCAGTGAAGGGTCCATGCGTGCGTGCGTAGCGCGCCACGAGATCGCCGAGTGGATCGGGTGCGATCTCCAGGAAGGCGTCGGGGATGCCTGGAGGCAGTGCGACACCCAGGGCGTCGCGCAAGCGACCGGCGTCCTCGATCGCGGCGAGGTGCTCGCGCCCCGCGAGTCGCACGGCGATGGCACGTCGCGAGTCCACGAGGTCGGTGACCCAGGCCTCATCGATTCCGCGGGCTGCGCGCGCGTCTGCGTCCAGGGGCCCGACCACGCGGAGCAGGTCGGCGAGGTCCTCGGCGTCGCGGGGCGGGGGCTCCCATCGACCGACGGCGCGTGCGACCTCCTCGATCGCATCGGCGTCGAGTAAGTCGCGCAGGGGAGTGGGACCGAGCAGCTGCCCGAGGAGATCGGCGTCGAGGGTGAGCGCGGCGGATCTGCGCTCGGCGAGGGGCGAGTCACCCTCGTAGAGGAAGGCGGCGACGTAGCCGAAGACCAGCGACTGGGCAAAGGGTGACGGCTGGTCGGTAACTACGTCCACGACCTTGACGCGACCGTCGCGCACCTGGGCGAGCAGGTCGCGCAGCGCGGGGACGTCGTAGACATCGAGCACGCACTCGCGCACGGCCTCGAGCACGATCGGGAAGTCGGGATAGCGGGAGGCGACCGAGAGCAGGTGCTGCGAGCGCTGGCGCTGCTGCCAGAGCGGGCTGCGCTTGCCGGGCATGCGGCGGGGGAGCAGCAGGGCGCGCGCCGCGCACTCGCGGAAGCGGCCAGCAAACAGGGATGATCCGCCCACCTCGCGCTGGACGATCGCGTCGATGTCTTCGGGGTCGATGACGAGCAGGTCGGCAATCGACACGGCCGTCTCGTCGAGGGTGTCGGGAAGGCGGATGACGATGCCGTCGTCCGAGTGCATGACCTGCGGCTCGATCCCGTGCTCGGCAAGCAGGCGCTGACCGATCGCGAGTGCCCAGGGGGCGTGGACGCGTGCACCGAAGGGTGAGTGGATCGCCACGCGCCAGTCGCCGAGCTCGTCGCGGAATCTCTCGACGACGATGGTGCGGTCATCGGGCAGGCGGCCGGTGGCGGCGCGCTGCTCCTCGAGGTAGGCCACGAGGTTGTCCATGGCCCAGGCGTCGAGACCGGATTCGGCGAGGTGCGCGCGCGTGGTCTCCGGGTCACGGGCGGTGCGCAGGAACTCCCCGACCGCACGCCCGAGCTCGATGGGCCGGCCGACCGAGTCGCCGTGCCAGAAGGGCAGTTTCGCGGGCTGTCCGGGAGCGGGGGACACCCACACGCGATCAGGCGTGATCTCTTCGATCCGCCACGAGGTCGCGCCGAGCGCGAAGACATCACCCACGCGAGACTCGTAGACCATCTCCTCGTCGAGTTCGCCCACGCGCGAGGTCGTGCCGATGAGATAGACGGCGTAGAGGCCGCGGTCGGGGATGGTGCCGCCGCTCGTCACCGCAAGGCGCTGGGCGCCGGGGCGCGCGGTGATCTCGCCGGTGATGCGATCCCAGACGATGCGTGGCTTGAGCTCGGCGAAGTCATCGCCCGGGTAGCGGCCGGCGAGCATGTCGAGCACGGCGAGGTAGGCATCGCGCGGGAGATCGCGATAGGGCGCGGCGCGGCGCACGACGTCGTAGAGCTCCTCGACCTCCCACGTGTCCATTGCGACCATGGCGATGATCTGCTGGGCGAGGACGTCGAGGGGGTTGGCCGGCACGCGCAGCGGCTCGATCGCGCCGGCGCGCATGCGCTCGAGGACGACGGCCGCCTGCAGGAGATCGCCGCGGTACTTCGGGAAGACGATGCCGCGGCTGATCGCACCGACCTGATGGCCTGCACGGCCCACGCGCTGCAGTCCGCTCGCGACGCTGGGTGGGGACTCCACCTGCACGACGAGGTCCACAGCGCCCATGTCGATACCGAGCTCGAGGGTGGAGGTGGCGACGACCGCGGGCAAGCGCGCGGCCTTGAGGTCCTCCTCGATGATGGCGCGCTGCTCGCGGCTCACCGACCCGTGGTGCGCGCGCGCCAGCGGCAGGTCGAGCCCGCGCTCCTCGGCGACTTCGTTGAGCCGGCCCGTGAGCCGCTCGGCGAGGCCGCGGGAGTTGGCGAAGACGATGCTCGAGCGCTCCTGCGACACCAGGTCGACGACACGCTCCTCGACATGCGGCCAGATCGTCGTGCGTCGAGGATCGGCGGCTGCCGACCCGTCAATGTCCAACTCCTCACCCATCGCCGTCATATCGGGGACGGGGACGACGATCGAGAGGTCCCACGATTTCTCGGCGGGAGGAGCGACGATCGCGACCTCACCCTGCGGTCGGAGGAAGCGCGCGACCTCGGCGTGGGGCTCGACCGTGGCGGAGAGCCCGATGCGCTGTCCCGGGCTGCCGCGCAATTGATCGAGGCGCTCGAGTGAGAGGGCGAGGTGGGCGCCGCGTTTGGTGCTGGCGAGTGCGTGCACCTCGTCGATGATCACGGTGCGCACTTCGCCGAGGATCGATCGCGCCTGCGAGGTGAGAAGGAGGAAGAGCGACTCCGGCGTCGTGATGAGGATGTCGGGTGGGGAGGCGGTCATGCGGCGTCGCTCGTCGGCGGGGGTGTCACCGGTGCGCACGCCGACGCGGATGTCGGGCACCGGCAGGCCGAGGCGCTGCGACTCGCGCTGGATGCCCGCGAGGGGTGCGCGCAGGTTGCGCTCGATGTCGACGGCGAGTGCCTTGAGCGGAGAGACGTAGAGCACGCGCGGTCCGGTCACGGCGTCGCGAGCGACGGGGTCTGCGACCAGGCCGTCGATGGCCGACAGGAAGGCCGCGAGGGTCTTGCCCGACCCGGTGGGAGCGACGACGAGGGTGTCGCGGCCATCGCTGATCGACTCCCAGGCGAGCGACTGCGCCGGCGTGGGGGCGGCGAAGGCCGCCTCGAACCACGCCTGGGTCGCAGGGGAGAAGTCCGGCACTGCCCCATCCTCGTGGAGGGGCAGGGATACGGCGTCTCGAGGAGCCCGTCCGATGCCCGATTGACTGCATCGCAGTCAATGACGACAATGACGTCATGGCCGTAATGACAATCCGCAACCTCGACGAAGCGGTGCGCGACAAACTCCGGGTCCGTGCTGCCCTGCATGGCCGCTCGATGGAGGCCGAAGCGCGGGCGATCCTGACCGCTGCCGTGGATTCGCCGATCGAGAGAAGCCTTCTCGATCGCCTGGGGGAAATGCGGGAGATCCTCGACGGCGAAGAGCTTGAGCAACTGCCGAATGGCACAGCGATGCACAACCCCTCCTCGTGATCACTCCCGTGCCGCCTGCATCCAGTGGCGACTCACGGAGCAGGATGTCCCCGTGCGGCTGACGGACTTCTGGGAGCGGATGGACGCGCTCTTCGGGGCTGACTACGCCCGCTCGTGGGCGCGTGACTTCAGCCTGTCCGCCCTCGACGGCCGCACCGTGGAGCAGTCCATCGCCGCAGGCATCGAGACCAGAGAGATCTGGGAGGCCGTCTGCGGGGTCGTCGACGTGCCCTCGCTCCTGCGCTGATGCGCATGGGCTAACGTCGCGCTCGATGACCGCTACCGTGCCCGGCGAGCCGGCCAAGCCGGCTCTTTCGGGCTTGCTTGATCTCGATATCCCGGCAATCCAGCGCCGCACCGTCGGTGTGCTGTCGATTAGTCAGGTCTTCGGTGGCATCGCGATCGCTGGATCCGTCGCTGCCGGATCACTCATTGCGGCGTCGGTCTCCGGCAGTGAGGCGATCGCGGGCCTCGCGCAGACCTTTGGTGTGCTGGGTGCCGCGCTGCTCGCCCTCCCACTCGCGCGCGTCGCACTGTCGAAGGGACGGCGCGCGTCCCTGACTCTCGGCTACGGCCTGGGTGCGATCGGCGCGCTCGTGGTCATCGCCGGAGCGGTGTGGCTCAACATCTACCTCGTACTCCTTGGCTGCCTGCTCGTGGGAGTCGCGTCGGCATCGGGCTACCAGGCCCGCTACGCCGCGGTCGACCTGGCCCAGGAGGACAAGCGCGGCCAGCAGCTCTCCTACGTCGTATGGGCAGCGACCATCGGAGCGGTGCTCGGCCCGAATCTCCTCCAGCCCGCTGGCTGGCTGGGGCTCTCGCTCGGCCTGCCGGAACTCGCTGGCCCCTACGTCATCACGGCTGTCGCGCTCGCCATCTCCGTGGTCATCCTGCTGCTCTTCCTACGCCCCGATCCCTACGTCCTCGCGGCCCGGATGCGTGCCCAGGCTGACGCCGAAGCCAAGCGCGAGGTGGCCAAACCGCGCCTGCGTGACGGCATCGCGCACCTGCGCGGCAATCGCGGTGCGCTGCTCGGCATGAGCGCGATCGCCATCGGTCACGTGGCGATGGTCATGGTCATGGTGATGACGCCCATCCACATGGCGCACGTCGATGTGACGCTCACGCTCATCGGCCTCGTCATCAGCGTGCACGTCGCAGGGATGTACGCCCTCTCGCCCGTCGTGGGCTGGGGTGTGGACCGCTTCGGCCGCATCCCCGTCATCGTCACAGGCATCGTCATCCTCCTCATCGCGTGCGTCATCTCGGGCTTCGCCGCGGGCGATCAGGTCGTGCTTCTCGGGATCGGCCTGTTCCTCCTGGGTCTCGGGTGGTCGTGCACGCTCATCGCCGGTTCCACCCTGCTCGTCGACGACGTCGGCCCGGTCGAGCGGCCGTCGGTGCAGGGTTTGTCTGACCTGGTGATGAACGTGGCGGGCGCGATCGGGGGAGCGGTGGCCGGACTCGTGGTGGCCTTCTCGTCGTACGCCGTGCTGTGTGCCGTGGCTGCCGTTCCCGTGCTTGGGCTCGCCTTCCTGGTGGCAACGTGGGGAAAGAGGACGCGGCTTCCGTAGGGCTCGGTCGCGGCGATTTGGGCGACACGTGCGAAGTCGGGCGACTACTCTCTCGCCGGTGGGGCTGAGCGGGAGGTGTGGCACGTGAGCGATGAGGTCGGTCCTCAGCCGGCGGAGGGCGCCCTGCCTGTCACGCGACGCTCCATTCTCGGAGGAGCGGGGCTGATTGCCGCTGCGCTCGCCATCCCGGGCACCGCTGAGGCCGCGCTCAAGGTCATCACGAGCCGCTCGGGCATCCTGGACTTCTCCATCCGCGACCGCGAGAGCATGCAGCGGCTCACCCTGTCCTTCACGAACGCGCGCATCGCCGGTGGACGCATCACGCCAAGCGGAAGCGGTGCGGCCGCCATGGTGGTCGACCTCGGGCCTCAGGCGCTCATCGAGGAGATCACGTCGGGAATGCGACCGGTGGCGCCGGTGGATGCCCGCCTCGCCCAGTCGAGCCGCTTGGCCTTCACCCTCCCGACGGGAGGACTGCCAGCGACGCGTGCGGGACTCCTCACCTGGCTGGAGTGCGAGCCGCGCGTCACGACACTCGCTGCCCATCCGGCCGGTGAGCGCATCCCTGCCGCCGATGTCGTCTACCGCGATCCTTCGACGACGCAGACCGCCATCGAGATCCCGTGGTTCATGGTGATGTCGCCGAGCGATGAGTCGGGGTGGGAGCACCCCCTCGTCGGGCCCACTCGCGACGGACGCACCGAGGTGTGGCAGACGCGCCTGGCGACGCGCACCTTCGACTCCAAAGGTGACCCCACCGGCTACGACCACTCCAGCGACACCGTGCGCGTGGTCTGGCTGCGTGATCGGCGCGCCGGCAACATGCTTGCCGTTTCGCCCTCGGGCATCGTGCGTGCGCCTGGCAGCCCCAATTACCCCTTCGAGATGCGGCCCAATCCGCAGGACCGTTCGGACCTTGGCCGACTCACCGGCATGACCTCCAACGCCGCTGGCACCGCGGCGGTCAAGGGCGGCGTCGCCGATCCTGTCGAGGTCGATCTCACTCTCTCCGCCCTCGGCGGCACGATGCGCGCATCGGGGGAGTGGAATGAGCCGGGAGTCTCCAGCCTCACCTCGTGGCAACAGCGCACCTGGGACGGCCGCGACACCTACATTCGCACGACGCGGACCGGCTTCGTCTACCCCTTTGCTGCGCCCGCGACCCTGGTCGAAGAGGTGACGCGTGAGTTCCTCTCCGACCGCTCGGGCACGGTGCGCGCCTTCGAGCGACTCAGTCAGCGGGTGATCATTAACGTCCCTTCGATGAGCCTCGACGGCGCGGATGGAGTTCCGCACGCAGGTCGCGGAGCGCCATTCTCACGCGTCACCTTCCGCACGCGGGCGACGCCCTCGATCACCGGCGTAGCCACACCCCTCGGCGGTGAGTGGAACGGCGTCCAGGTCTTCGTGCCCGAGCTGCCCGGCGGTCAGCCCTTCGCCTTCACCATCACCGGCCGCGATCGGGCCGGGCGCTCCATCACGTTTGAGATGCCGCTGCTCTTCGCCGAGGACAGGGCGGTCAAGGGCAAGCGCGCCAACTTCACCAAGACCGGTGGCCGGGCACTACGCGTCTACTACAACGGCCTAGCCGAGGCTAAGCGACGCGCCAACATGCGTGGGGCGTACGTCGGCTTCGCTGCATCTTCGGACGGCTCGACCTCCATGCCGACGGCGAGCCTGGACTGGCACCTTGATCTGGGCACGCCGCGCGGGTCCAGCAGCGACCTCGCCCGAGATCGTCGTCCCTACGCCTTCCCGCGCATGGATCGTGCCCTCATCAATGTGGACGGCGTCTCGGCGATGGCCGGCGACTCGCAGTACGTCGACGTGTCCTTCCCAGACGTATATCTGCGCGGGGGCATCGGCGACACCGAGCTCGGTATCTATCTCGAGGGCATCGGCAGCCAGGACGTCGGCGCGGGAGCTCAGCGCGGCGGTGGCATCAGCGCGCCCAGCATGGGCGTGGCCGGCATCGGCAGTATCACCGGCGTACTCCCCGGCGCACCCGGCGACCTGCCGTCACTCTCGGTGGCCGTGCCGAAGATCAATCCGGCCAGCATGCTGCAGGGATTCACGCTCTTCGGTGGGATCTCGCTGGCCGACCTGCTGCCCGACCCGATCGACATGCTCCAGAAGGATCCCTCGACCGGCGCCTGGCGCCCCAACCCCAAGGCGCCTGCCTTCGCCACTGATCGCACCTTTGACGTCGACCTGCCCGACATCCCCACCGAGGTCTTCGTCCGCTACGAGTGGCGCCCCGAACTCAAGGACTTCCCGCCTCTGTTGCCGTCCGCCGGTGATGCCGAGTTCTTCATCTTCGTCGAGGCCAAGGCGAGCGCCCTGGAGCTCGACGCCTACTGGAAGGCCGAGGGTGCGCTCACCAACCTGCGTATCGACTTCTTCGGTCGCAAGGTCTTTGCCTACGTCATCCTTGAGCGGATTGGCTTCACTGCCGGGTCAGGTCGTGCCAGCGACATGCAGGTCGAGATCGGGGACGTCGTCTTCGGCGATGCGCTCGCCTTCCTCTCGACGATGTCGCGCTTCCTGTCCTTCGGCAGCGGCAACGGACCCATTCTCGATATCGATGCCGACTCGATCACGACCGGCTTCAGCCTGGCCGTGCCCGAGATCGGACTCGGCGCCGTCACTCTGAGTGGCCTCGCCACGCGCGTCGCGATCAACCTGCCCTTCGGGCGCGAGCCGGTGCGATTCGAACTCGGCTTCTCCTCGCCGTCCGATCCCTTCGCCGTCACGGTCATGGGCATCGGCGGAGGCGGATGGTTCGGGCTGGACGTCGGCCTCGACGGGGTCGAGTACCTCAACATCGGCGCGATGATCAAGGCCGCGCTGGAGCTCGACCTGGGCGTGGCTGCCGGTGGGGTGAGCTGCTCCTTTGGCCTCCAGTACGAAATCAGCGGCGTCGGTGGCGACACGGAGATGTCGCTCACGGCGTTCTTGTGCATCAAGGGCAGAGTCGAAGTCCTGGGCATCGTCACGATTGGCATCGAGCTCTGCATCGGATTCACCTTCCCGATTCCCGATCCCGGCGAGCGATTCAAGCTCATCGGTCAGGCCACCTGCACCGTTAAGGTCAAGGTGTGCGGGATCAAGAAGTCCGTACGCATCACGGTGCGTCGTACGGTCACCGGTGGCGTGATGCCTGAGGTGCCTGGCGTCCGCAGTGGACGAGCTGCGCTGGAGGCACGTGCCGATGCGATCACTCCCATCACCTTCGCCGACGTGATGACGCAGACCGACTGGTCCGACTGGTGCGGAGCCTTCGCATGAGCACCAATCGCGCGGTCATCTGGACACCGGTCGCCTCCGGGGTGAGGTCCGACGGCATCCTGCGTGTCACTCTCGTAGCGACGCCGCAGCTCACGACGACGTCCGACACCACTCTCGCGGCGTACCCCAGCATGGCCAGCGGAGCCTGGTGCGCCCTCATCAACGGTGGAGCCGGAGTCCCGCCGATGGAATTCCTCGCCGTCTTCGAGACGCCCGGCGGCGGGTCGGCAAGTCGCATCGAGGCCCCCGCCAAGCGAGTGTCCGCCGATCCGGACCCCAAGGTCTTCCAGACGATGTTTCCCGACTCCACCAAGGTGAAGTCCTACGTCGCGGACGATTACTCGCAGTCCAAGATCCGCGGTGTCGACACTGCCGGGCTCAATGCGGCTCTCAATACCCTTCAGGAGCAGGTCTTCGCGGCCTCACGCGCGGTGCAGCCGCCCACGAGCACACTCGTCGGCCCGGGCAAACCGCTCGCGGGCTACACCCTTGACGAGGGAACCTACGACCAGATAGCTCGTGCGCAGGATGAGGAGCTGGCGAAGCAGAAGTACACATCGCCTCCCAACACTTCGACGGCGGCTGGCGTGCAGACGGCCATCGTGCAGATGCGGCAGTTCATCGCTCCGCTGGACACGCCCGCCAACGTGCCCGGGATGTTCGACCCGTCTTACGTCGTACCGTGGCCGGAGTGGGAGTTCCACGAGAAGTTCTCCGTGCTCGACAGTCACCCGCTGCTGCTGCGACTCATCGGATTCGTCATTGACCTCGAGATCGACCCAGCGGATTTTCGCCAATCACCACCGCGCACGGGCTCGGCCACGCTCACGCCGGGCACCTACGACATGTGGCTCAACCCAATCTACGCACCCGGGGCCAACGCCGTCGACATCCCCCAGGGTGCTGCCATCACCTTCGGCGGTGGACAGTTTGCGCCGAAGTTCTCCGGCACGGGACCCGCAGACCCAGGCTTCATCGATATCGCACTCGATGGCCAGCAGTGGCCCATCGTCACGAGCGAGGTCGGCTCGGAGATCGCTGCCACGACCGTCCTCGCGTCTGGCTATCAGCGCGCGATCACGGAGCGGCTGGGGGATGAGGACTACGTACCCCTCACCCTGCCCGCGCGATCCACGACGGGCATCTCCCTGCTCGCCCCACGCCTTGCCGAGAGAGTGCACCGAGACCTCGATCGCCAGTGGAACATCGCGAGATCGATCGACATCCCCGGCAGGCGCATCCAGATTGCCCACGGCGCCGATCTCATCATTGGCTACCGCATGGACGTCCGGCCGGCTGGGGCACCCGGCTGGCTCAGCCTGAACTTCCGCAACGGGCTCTGGCGCGCTGATCCCGACACCTACCGCGCGGGCACGATCGATCTCGGTGTCGACGAAGGTTGGACCGAACCGGCTGGAGCAGGCGCCACCGGCAACGCGGGCAAGGAGTTCCGCTTCGCTCAGGCGGTGAGCGTGTGGACCGGCTGGAGCCAGAGTCTCGAGCGACCTGGCAAGTCGATCGACGAGGACAGCGAGGCTAACGCCATCAACCCGCTGTCCCCGCCGCCGCCGGGCTTCGGGGCCACGATCGACTACGTCGCACCGCCCGACGGAGCGAAACTGCCGACACTGAGGTTCGGTACGACGTACCAACTGCGTCTGCGGGCCGTCTATCTCGGCGGCGCGTCCAAACAACTTGAGGATGTCGAGCCGCGCACCGCCCGACGCGAGGTCGACTATCTCCGCCATGAGCCTGTGATGAGTCCGGTCGCCTACCTCGGCGCGATCAAGTCCCAGGTGGTAGAGGTCGGAGGGGTCTTCGGCGAGAGCTATGGCGGGGCTGTCGTCGCGTGGGCACAGTCGCCCGAGACGGTCGTGATTCGCAGCGGTGGCAACGGTGCGGCGGTTGACTCGAGCGAGGTGGAGACGCGCTGGCTCACCCCGACGCGGGTCAGCCCGTGGCTCGTGGAGCAGCATGGCCGCCTGGACTCCGGTGGTAAGCCGGATCCCGCGAAGTACTCTCAGATCGCCGCCCGCGACGCGGCGTTCTACGGTCCTTCGACGACGGGCTACGAGGCGGTCGGCGACGTCATCGGCTTCGCGTGGACCTCGCCTTCCCAGGGTGCGAGTCCCTTCTATCCCGATCCGCTCACCTCGGGCGTCTTGCTGCGCGGAGTGCCGACGTCGAGTGGCACGCCCACCGAGGCGAGTGCCGGCTTCGGTGGCACATGGCCGGATCTCGTGCCGATCCGGCTGGACGTAGCCGGTGGCGCGCCAGGCGCGACGGTGTCGGGTCAGAGCATCGCCATGCGCGTGGCGCCGGGTCGCACTGAGCGCGTGCGCGTCTCTTCATCGATCCCCTCATCTGATCTGGGACTGCTCGATCTCTGGGATCGGGTGAAGTCGACTGCGTCGGCTACCGACGCGGCTAAGGGTGCCTTCTGGCAACTCAGCCCCTATCGCACCATGACGGTCTTGCACGCCACGCAGCAGCCGGTGAGCGCGCCGTACTTCGGAGGCGGTGACATTTGGAGCGGCGAGCGCGATGCCGGCGAGGTGCCCTGCCGTATCAGCGGCTCCATGACCCTCGACGAGCCCTCGACGGAGGCGGTTTCGCTCACAGGCACGCTCACCAGCGGCATCGACGGCGGCCCGGGGGCGCCGGAGCCTGTGATCGACCGGGCTTCGGTGGGCGACATCGGCTCGGTCAACGTCGCCAACCCCGCACCTGGCGGCCCAGCGGGCAGCACGTCGTACGCCATGGAGGCGACCGTGCAGCTTCAGGACACGCGTCGCCACGACCTGTCGCTGGTCGGCACGGCGTACTCGCGATACGCGGAGTACTTCCGCCGACTGCGCCAGGTGACGCACTCGACCGGGTCGACGACGCCGATTGCGGTCGTGACGGATGCCGCGGGGGCGGCGCTGCCGATCGTGCCGGGTAGTGCACGCGTGCAATGGAGCAGCGGTGGAGCGGTCGTCACCGGCGTTCTCGGCGTCGACTACACCGAGCAGGCCGCGGCCGGCACCATCACGCCGGGATCGACGATCCCCGGAGGCTCCCTGGTCGTCTCCGGAGTCCCGACGCCGGTCACCCTGGCGACAACTGACTCGGCGACGGGCTCGCAGCGGCATGACTTCGTGCTGCCCGCGAGCGCTCGCCCGCAACCACCGGATGTCGCTGCCGTCGTGCCCGCCTTCGCGTGGAGCCCGGCGGGGAGGGCGACGGTGCTCTCGCGTGCGACTTCTTCGCGGTCCAGCGCCTCACTGAGGGTCTATCTCGAGCGTCCATGGTTCACCTCGGGCGTCGAGGAGGACCTCGCCGTGCTCCTGCGACCGTCGTCCGGTGCAGCCAGCGTGAGCGACTTCGTCAGCCGCTGGGGTGGGGATCCGACCGTTACCGGCGGCGGAAGCTTGCCTGCTGCGTGGCCCCGCGGTGAGGACTTCACCAACGCAGCTGGATCGGTTTCGGGCGCACGCATGGCGGAGGATCGCACTCGACAGGTCGACCTCGTGCGCTACGAGGTCGGCCGCGAGGCCGCAGACGGATCACTCATCGGCTGGGATGCCGAGCGCGACCAGTGGTACGTCGACCTCGATGTCGATATCGACGATGCGTACCGGCCCTTCCTGCGCCTCGCGCTCGCGCGCTATCAAGCGGGCGCTCCGGAGGAGCTGCGTCTGTCGCCAGTGACCTTGCTCGACGTCGTACAGCTTGATCCGGCGCGTACTGCGACGGTGGCGCTGACCAGTCTGCCTGGCGGCGCCTTCCGAGCGGACGTCACGCTGTCGGGCCCGAGCTACCAGCGCAACAAGGTCGGTGCCGGCCCGGGTCGGACGTTCCTGGTGCACGAGCGCTTGAGCGACGATGACTCGCCCGGTGCCGACGCCGTCCTGTGGCAGGAAGTCACGCGCGTCGAGGCGACGGGCCGCTACACCGGTAGCGAAGGGCGCTGGAGCGGCAAGATCGGCCTCGGCAGCAGCGTAGGCGGAGGACGCCACCGCCTGGTCATCGAGCAGTACGAGGAGTGGCGCACCGATGGTGGTGTGACCGGAAGCGGCACCAAGGGTCTGCGCCTGGTGCACCAGGACATCGTCGCCCTGGGCTGACGCCTGGCCACCATCGTGACGGGGCGAGTGCTCCGGCGTGTCGCTGGAATTCGAACACCTGTTCGTTCTAACGTGTGTCTCGGCGCCACTCTCCACAGCCCCACCGGCGTCAGGAGCCACTGTCGGACCCCCGTCCTACGGTCACTCCACCACAGACCACGAGACGCCGGGTCCCCGGCGGTGAACGAAGGAGAGGCCATGGCCGCCAAGGCGCACATCCCCAACCCCACTGCTGTCGCCAGCAGCGACCGCGAGAAGGCCCTCGACGCCGCCCTCGCCCAGATCGAGCGCCAGTTCGGCAAGGGCTCGGTCATGCGACTCGGCGAGCAAGGCCGCGCCCCCGTCGAGGTCATCCCGACCGGATCGATCGCACTTGACATCGCCCTCGGCATTGGCGGTCTGCCGCGGGGGCGCATTGTCGAGATCTACGGCCCGGAGAGCTCCGGCAAGACGACGCTTGCCTTGCACGCGATCGCCAACGTCCAAAAGGCCGGTGGCATCGCGGCGATCATCGACGCTGAGCATGCACTTGACCCGACGTACGCAGCCGGCCTTGGCGTCGATCTCGACAGCCTCTACGTCTCCCAGCCGGACACGGGCGAGCAGGCGCTGGAGATCGCCGACACTCTCGTGCGCTCTGGCGCGGTCGACCTCATCGTCATCGACTCCGTCGCTGCGCTCGTGCCGCGTGCCGAGATCGAGGGCGAGATGGGAGACAGCCACGTCGGCCTGCAGGCGCGCCTCATGAGCCAGGCCCTGCGCAAGATGGCCGGTGCGCTCAGCCAGACCGGCACGACCGCGATCTTCATCAACCAGTTGCGCGAGAAGATCGGCGTGATGTTCGGCTCGCCCGAGACCACCACGGGTGGCAAGGCGCTGAAGTTCTACTCCTCCGTGCGCCTAGACATTCGTCGCATCGAGACGCTCAAGGGCGGCACGGAGGCCGTGGGCAACCGCACGCGCGTCAAGGTCGTCAAGAACAAGATGGCGCCGCCCTTTAAGCAGGCCGAGTTCGACATCCTCTACGGCGAGGGCATCTCCCGCGAGGGCAGTTTGATCGACATGGGCGTGGATGCGGGCATCGTCAAGAAGTCCGGCGCCTGGTACACCTACGAGGGCGATCAGCTCGGCCAGGGCAAGGAGAATTCGCGTGCCTTCCTGCGCGATAACCCTGATCTGGCCAACGAGATCGAGAAGCGCCTCAAGGAGACCTACGGCGTCGGTGCACAGGTGGATGAGCCTGCCGACGCCGACTTCGCACCGGTCGATATCGACGCTCCACTTGATGTCGATGCGCCCATCGGTGTCGTGCCTATCGACCGGGCATGACCACGACTTTTCGCCCGCCGCCTCCTGTCGAGCCCGGCGAGGCACCGTCCGATCCGGAGAACGTCGCCCGGATCCTGGTGCTTCGCCGGCTCGATGCCGCACCGCGCACGCGCGTGGAGCTCGAGCGCTACCTCGCGCAGCGCGGTATCCCTGATGACGTCGCCTGCACGGTGCTCGACCGCTTCACCGAAGTGGGCCTCATCGACGACCGTGCCTATGCCCAAGGCTGGGTGAGTTCACGGCACGGCACCCGTGGGTTGGGCAAGCGAGCCGTGGCCCAGGAGCTTCGCCGCAAAGGCGTGGCCGATGACGTCATCGCCGAGGCGCTGGACCCCATTGATCCTGAGCAGGAGCGTGCGCGAGCCTATGAGTTGGCGCGTTCCCGCTATCCACACGTCATGGGCATGCCGTATCCCACCCAGGTGCGCAGGCTCATGGGTGCGCTCACGCGCCGGGGCTACGACGCGGGGCTGGCGAGCGCGGTCGTGCGCGACGTGGTGTCGTCGGATGCCGGCGACATGCCCGTCGTCTGATTCCCACCGGCGCCCCGGAGTTGAGGCGCATGGGTCACGGCATGCAGCCAGGGCTCGAAGGACCCCAACATCGACTCGGCGAGACGGCCGAGCAAATCCGCGAGCGTGGCCAACTCCCCGTCGTCGAAGACGCCCGTGGCGTGACCGAGATAGCCCACGCGCAGCCCCTGCACGAAGTCCACGACCTGCTGGCCCAGGGGAGTGACCGTCACGGTCACCATGCGTCTGTCATCTGGGTGTGTGCTGCGTTCCACAAGCCCCTCAGCCTCGGCCTCGCCGACGAGCCGACTCACGGTTGAACGCTCTAGGTGCATGGCCGTTGACAGGTCAGTGATCGTCACCGGACCGCCGCGGGAGAGTTCGGCGAGGGCCTCGCAGGCCAATACTTTGGAGAGGTCCACGGGCCTGCCCAGGCCGGGTACCGGGACGGAGGCACTCGGGGGCCTCGTCACCAGGCGGCGCATCCCCTGCATCGCATGGTCGACGCGGGCGACCGACAGGGCCCGGCCTGCCTCATTTGCGTGTGTCACACACATAACGTAGCGTGTCCTCATCCGTTTTGCACAACCTACGAAGGAGTTCGTTCATGGGTGCCCTGTCTCGGTGGGCTGTCCGCAAGCCAGTCCTGGCCCTCGTCGCGTGGTTCATCGCCATGGCCGGGGTCATTGGCATCGGCACCCAGTTGGGTGGTGAGTTCAATGACTCCTTCTCCCTGCCTGACACCGAATCGACGACCGCCACCGAGATGCTGTCGACTCTGCCACCCAGCGGGGCCGGCGAGGCTGCCGTGCGCATCGTGTGGTCGCCCACGAGCGGAAGCGTTACCGATCCTGCCGTGGCCGCGGAGATCACTCCCGTGCTGGAGGAGATCGCCGCACTCGAGTCCGTGACCTGTGTCAGCAACCCATACGGCGACCCGTTCGGCCGCGACTGCCCAGACACGGGCGGCGGCAACGATCAGCTGCCCGACTTTCTCGCTGAGGAGCTCGCGCCTGCCTTCGAGGCGACCGCGAAGGCCACATCGCCCATCAGTGCTGACGGCACGGTCGCGTTTGCGCGCGTGAGCCTCGGGGGCAACGGCGCCGAGATCTCAGGGGCCGATGCGACCGCGCTCGTGGCAGCCGTCAAGGCAGCCAACACGCCAGAGTTGCAGGTGGGCGCCAGCGGTCAGGTGCTGGAGTTCGCCAATAGCTCGCCGCCTTCGAGCGAGGCGATCGGCATCCTCGTCGCCATCATCATCCTGCTCATCGCCTTTGGATCCATCGTCGCCGCGGGCATGCCGATCTTCGTCGCGCTTCTCGGGCTCGGTGTGGGCCAGATGCTCATCCTTGTCGTCGCGCGCTTCCTCGACGTGGCGACCTTTGCGCCCACGCTGGCCGCCATGATCGGCCTCGGCGTGGGCATCGACTACGCACTCTTCGTGCTCAACCGTTACCGACAGGCCCTACTCGCCGGCCACGACAAGAAGAAGGCTGCCTACGAAGCGGTCGGCACTGCCGGTCGTGCTGTGCAATTCGCGGGTCTGACTGTGATCATTGCTCTGCTCGGCCTCTTCGTGCTCCGGATCAACTTCTTCAACGGCCTTGCGGTCGCCGCGGCTGTCACGGTGCTCGCGGTCATGCTGGCCGCGCTGTGGCTGCTGCCCGCGCTGCTCTCGCTGCTCGGCACCAAGGCCCTGGCCCTGCGCATGCCCTGGGCGCGCAAGTCCAAGGTCGAGGGCAAGAAGCAGCCTGAGGGCCGGCGATTCATGGCCTACGCGCGCTTCCTCCAGCGTCGGCCGATCATCCCCACGATCCTCGCCCTCGGTGTCGTCATCGTGCTCGCCCTGCCCACGCTCGGCCTGCGCCTGGGCTTCGCCGACGATGGTGGCAAGCCCGAGACCAACACCGCGCGCATCGCCTACGACCTCATGAGTGAGGGCTTCGGCCCGGGCGTCAACGGGCCATTCTTCGCCGCGGTCAACCTCCCCCTCCCGCGTGACCTTGATGCCCTCTCTGAGGCCGTGCGCATCATCAATGAGACGCCGGGCGTGGCATCGACCCTCCCTAATGAGGAGATGCTGCCGATCTACTCGATCAGCCCGACGGCCTTCAGCGACAACGGAATCGTCACCTCGATTCTCATCACGCCCGAGTCGGCACCCCAGGACATCGCCACGAGCGAGCTCCTTGATCGTTTGCGCACGGAGACTGCTCCTGTCGTGGAGGCCGAGACCGGCGCGACGATGTATGTCGGCGGCGCGCAGGCGATCACCCAGGACTTCACCCAGGTGCTCATCAACGTCCTGCCGCTCTTCCTCGGCATCGTCGTCTTCCTGGGCTTCCTCGCCCTCATGGTGCTCTTCCGATCGATCCTCGTGCCGCTCACGGCCGCCATCACGAGCCTGCTCAGCTTCGGTGCGGCTATGGGCATCACCGTGGCCGTCTTCCAGTGGGGATGGCTGGCCGGGCCGCTAGGCATTGCCTCGACCGGTCCGATCTTCCCGTTCCTTCCCGTCATGGTCTTCGCGATTCTCTTCGGCCTCTCGATGGACTACCAGGTCTTCCTGGTGTCGCGCATGCAGGAGGAGTGGGAGCGCACGAAGGACAATGGGGCAGCCGTCCGCCGAGGCTTGGCCGGTTCGGGCAAGGTCGTCGTCATCGCAGCGGCGATCATGTCGAGTGTCTTCCTCGCCTTCGTGCCCTCACCCGATGCCACGATCAAACTCTTCGGCATCGCTTTGGCCTCGGCTGTCATCATCGACGCGTTCATCGTCCGGCTGGTCCTCGTGCCCTCGCTCATGACGATGTTCGGCAAGGCCAACTGGTGGCTGCCCTCGTGGCTCGCCAACGCCCTGCCCCGCATCTCGGTCGAAGAGGGCGGCGACGAGATCGTCGAGGATGAGCCGCTCAATGACGCCGACCCCGATGCAGTCGGGGAGCGCCAACCCGTCGGCGTCTAGGCACGTAGGCTCTGCCACGTGCCACGCACGTATCAGGTGCGCACCTACGGGTGCCAGATGAACGCCCACGACTCCGAGCGCATTGCCGGGGTCCTGGAGTCATCGGGCTATGCGCCCGTGGGTGAGGGGGAGCAGCCCGACCTCGTCATCTTCAACACCTGCGCGGTGAGAGAGAACGCCGACAACCGGCTCTACGGCAACCTCGGTCATCTCGCCCCCATCAAGGCCAGCACCCCGGGCATGCAGATCGCCGTGGGTGGCTGTCTCGCGCAGAAGGACCGCGGCGAGGTCGTGCGCCGCGCCCCCTGGGTCGATGTCGTCTTCGGCACCCACAACCTCGGGTCGCTCCCCGCACTGCTGGAGCGTGCGCGCATCGCCGAGGAGGCCCAGGTCGAGATCCTCGAAAGCCTCGAGGTCTTCCCCTCGACCCTGCCGACGCGCCGCGAGTCGGCGTACGCCGCGTGGGTGTCGATCAGCGTCGGGTGCAACAACACGTGCACCTTTTGCATTGTGCCCGCACTGCGCGGCAAGGAGAAGGACCGCCGACCGGGTGACATCCTCTCCGAGATCGAGGCTCTGGTCGCCGAGGGCGTCATCGAGGTGACGCTCCTCGGCCAGAACGTCAACGCCTACGGGGTTGAGTTCGGCGACCGCGGCGCCTTCGCCGACCTGCTGCGCGCGTGCGGTCGCGTCGAGGGGCTGGAGCGGGTGCGCTTTACCAGCCCACACCCTCGCGACTTCACCGACGATGTCATCGCCGCCATGGCCGAGACCCCCAATGTCATGCCGCAGCTGCACATGCCCCTGCAGAGCGGATCCGACCGGGTCCTCCAGGCCATGCGCCGCTCTTACCGCGCCGATCGCTACCTCGGCATCATCGAGCGGGTCCGCGCGGCTATGCCCGAGGCAGCCATCACCACCGACATCATCGTGGGCTTCCCGGGCGAGACCGAGGACGACTTCCAGGGCACCCTCGACGTCGTGCGTGCCTCGCGCTTCGCGAGCGCCTTCACCTTCCAGTACTCCCCGCGACCGGGCACTCCTGCGGCGACGATGGACGACCAGGTGCCCAAGGAGGTCGTGCAGGAGCGCTACAACCGACTCCTGGCGCTGGTCGAGGAGATCGCGTGGGAGGAGAGCAAGCGCTTCGTCGGCCGAGAGGTCGAGGTACTCATCGCCGAGGGAGAGGGCCGCAAGGACGATGCGACCGCGCGACTGTCCGGCCGTGCCGCCGATAACCGCCTCGTCCACGTGATGCGCGATCCGGCCCGGGGCGAGCCGCGTCCCGGTGACCTTGTGATCGCGGAGGTCACCTACGCCGCCCCGCATCATCTGGTGGCCGACCGCATGCTCGCCGTGCGGCGTACCCGCGCAGGCGACGCCTGGGAGACGCGCACCGCGGCGACTCCCGCGGACGATCGCGTCGTGCTCCCCATGCCGAGCATGCCGTCGTCAGCATGATCATCGCCATCGTCGGGCCGACCGCCGTGGGCAAGTCCGACATCGCGATCGACCTCGCTGAGCGGCTCGATGCCGAGATCGTGAGCGCGGATTCGATGCAGGTCTACGTTGGCATGGACATCGGCACTGCCAAGGTGCCCGAGGCCGAGCGGCGCGGCGTACCCCATCACATGCTTGACGTGTGGAGCGTCGATCACGAGGTGAGCGTGGTGGAGTTCCGCGACCGAGCACGCGCGTGTGTCGAGGAGATCGAGGCCCGCGGGCGCACCGTGGTCATCGTGGGTGGCTCCTGGCTCTACGTGCAGGCGATCCTCGACGAGATGGACTTCCCGGGCACGGATCCGCAGGTGCGCGCGCGGCTTGAGGTCGAGCTCGCCGACGTGGGGCCCGAAGCACTGCATGCGCGGCTCGCGTCCTCGGATGCCGATGCGGCCGCGGCGATCCTGCCCACCAACGGCCGTCGCATCGTGCGGGCGCTGGAGGTAGTGGAATTGCAGGGTTCCTTCACCGCACGGTTACCCGAGCCCGATCCTTGGCGGGAGGCTCGCTGGATCGGCCTGTCATGCGATCGGCTGGTGCTCGATGCGCGGATCTCCGAGCGCGTCGACCGCATGTGGGATCTCGGGCTCGTCGATGAAGTCCGAGACCTCAGCCCTCGCATGGGGCGCACCGCGAGTGGGGCGCTCGGCTATCGCCAGGTGCTGGAGGCCCTCGGTGGGGATGAGACTTCCGCAGGGGACGCCGATGCGATGGAGGTCGCTCGGCAGCGCACGATCGATGGCACGCGCCGCTTCGCCCGGCGACAGGAACGCCGATTCCGCCAGGACGCGCGCGTGCAGTGGATCCCCGCCGGCGCCGGCGTCGACGATGCCCTCGATCTACTCAGTCGTTGATTGGCGAGTTGTGCACCCGACACGCCAAGGGTGGGCCGCATAAGGCGCCACTCAACGAACCGGGTCAGGGGACGGCGACGTAGTACTCGGTGCCCAGGAGCAGTCGGTACGCTGGCCCGGGGAGCCGGGTGAGCACCGCGAGGGTGCGGGTGGAGTCGTCCGCGGCCGCTTGGCTCGCATGGGCGGCCATGCTCGCGCGCTTCGCCTCGGCATAGGGGCGTACGTCGACTCGATGCGTGATGTCTCGCCCGGGGGTCCAAGCGCGGTCGAACTCCGTGGGGTCGAAGCCGGTCGGCGTGAGACGCACGCTCGCCGCGGTGCGCACCGCTCGGGCGATGGGCTCGCGCGGGAGCGTGGCCTCGAAGTGGCGCAGCGCACGACGCGCGCGCACCCGAGCGGCTGCTTCGCGCGCCACCTGATGTACGCGCAGGTGATCGGGATGGCCGTAGCCCCCGGACTGGTCGTAGCCCACAAGCACATCGGCCTGCTCGGCCTCGACGAGGTCGACGAGGCGCGCGACCTGGTCGTCGAGGTCACCGGCGGCGAAGCCCCGGGGCTCGTCGCCCGCGAGACCAGAGTCGGCGTAGCCCCAGGTCTCCAGGCGCGCGGTGCCGAGGATCTCCGCCGAGCGCTCGAGCTCACGGGCACGCACCACGGCGAGATCGTCGCGGTAGTCCGCGGACGTGAGGCCGGCCGCTCCGTCGGTGGCGACGGCAAGGACCACCCGGTGGCCCTCAGCCGCGGCGCGCGCCATCGTCCCCGCGGTGAGGAGTGCCTCGTCATCGGGGTGCGCGTGGAGGAAGACCAGTGTGGTCATGGACCCATCCTGCCCCTGTGGGCTCGGCCCCCCAGCGAGTGGGCGGGGCGTGGCGTAGCGTCATCGCGTGCGCATCGCCCATGTCTCGGACTGCTACCTGCCACGCACGGGCGGCATCGAGACACAGGTGCGCGGCCTCGCGCTCGCGCAGGTGGCCCGCGGCGACGAGCCATGGATCATCACGGCCACCCCCGGCACTGGGGCGCGACGGTCTGGCCTCGAGGTGGTCGACGGGATCGAGGTGGAGCGGCTCACGGCCCGGATCCCCGGCGACCTCCCGGTGCACCCCCGGACCCGCGCCGGGGTCCGCGAGATCCTCGAGAAGCATTCCGCCGACGTCGCCCATGTCCACGTGGGTGCCGTGTCACCCTTCGCCTGGGGAGCGCTGCGTGCCCTGGCTGAGATGCGCACGCCGACGGTCGTCACCGTGCACAGCATGTGGGGTCCGCTGTCGCGTGGCGGCTATCGCGCCGCCCGCGGGCTCCTCACGCGGCCCGGAGTGACGGTGAGCGCGGTGAGCGAGATCGCCGCCGCGCCTGTCGCGGAGGTTCTCGGCGTACGAGTCGGCGTACTCCCCAATGCCATCGATCCTGCTCCCTGGCATAGGGATCAGCCAGTGCCGCGCGTGCCGGGTGTGCTCCGCGTCGTCACCGTCTCGCGTCTCGCCCCGCGCAAGCGCGTGGGCGCACTCCTGCGGGCTGTTGCGCGCGCGCAGGTGCTCCTCGGCCCCGACGTGCGGATCGAGACCACGATTATCGGCGACGGACCGCAGCGCGGCGCGGTCGAGCGCACCGCCCGCCGGCTCGACGTGCCCGCCCGATTCACCGGCCGGCTTTCTCCGGAGGGCATCCGCGAGGTATTCGCCACCTGCGATGTCTTCGCGCAGGCTTCGGTGCTGGAGTCCTTCGGCATCGCTGCTCTCGAGGCGCGCACCTTCGGGCTCCCCGTCGTTGCACGGTCGCAGGCGGGCACATCGGAGTTCATCCACGACGGCGTCGAGGGGCTGCTCGCGGTCGACGACACAGGGTTGGCGGATGCCCTGGCCCTCCTCGGGCGAGATCCGGCGCTGGGGGAGCGGATCTGGGCCCACAACGTCGCCGTGCCGCCCGAGCAGACCTGGGATCACGCCTGCGAGCGGGCGAGCGCGCTCTACGCCGCCGCGGGCGCCTAGGCTGGTCGCGTGAAGCAGGTACGCGTGCTCAAGGGCCACGGGACGGGCAATGACTTCGTCCTGCTGCCCGATCTCGACGGCGAGATCGAATTCACCGACGAGATGGTGGCGTCCCTGTGCGACCGGCGGTTCGGGCTGGGTGGTGACGGCGTGCTGCGCGTCGTCCGCTCCGCCGCCTGCGACGATCCTGATGCCACCGGTGCCGAGTTCTTCATGGACTACCGCAATGCCGACGGGTCATCGGCTCAGATGTGTGGCAACGGCATTCGCGTCTTCGCTCGGTTCCTCGTGGAGGAGGGCCTCGCTGATCCCTCGGGCATGGAGATTGCCACGCGGGGCGGCGTGCGCCACGTGCGCCGGCTCGACTCGGGCGAGTACGCCGTGGGCATGGGCAGGGCGGAGGGCATGGACATCATCGCGTCCGTCATGGTCGGCAACCGCTCCTATCCTGCGACGGGCGTGCACGTGCCCAATCCTCACGCGGTCGTCTTCGTCACCGCGGTGAGTGCCGCGGGTCCGCTTGATCGCGCACCCGAGGTGAGTCCCGAGCATCTCTTCCCTGAGGGGGTCAACGTCGAGTTCGTGGAGGAGGTAGCCCCCGGTCACCTGCGCATGCGCGTCCACGAGCGCGGCGTGGGGGAGACCCTCTCCTGCGGCACGGGCGCGTGCGCTGCCGCCTGGGTCGTGCGTCAGCGCGGTGGTGACCTGCCCGACTCGATTCGCGTCGATGTCCCCGGGGGCACCCTGCACGTAGTGGAGCGCGACGGCCAACTCGAGCTCATCGGGCCCGCGACCATCGTCGCTGACGGAGTGCTCGAGGCCGACTGGGTCGCTGCGTGGATCTAGACGAGCCCGCGGTCGGCGAACTCGACCTCGAAGACCGCCAGGCGCTGCGACGTGTCGTTGGCCTATCCACCGAGCTCGAGGACATCACCGAGGTCGAGTACCGCCAGATCCGACTCGAGCAGGTCGTGCTCGTCGGCGTATGGACCGACGGCACCGCGGACCAGGCGGAGCGCAGCCTGCGCGAGCTCGCCGCTCTCGCCGAGACCGCCGGTGCGCTCGTGCTCGATGGCGTGATCCAGCGCCGCGATCGACCCGACCCGGCGACCTACATCGGGTCCGGCAAGGCGCGGGAACTCCGCGATCTCGTCATCTCCAGTGGTGCCGACACCGTCATCTGCGACGGCGAGCTCAGCCCGGGCCAGTTGCGCCACCTCGAGGAGGTGGTCAAGGTGAAGGTTGTCGACCGCACCTGGCTCATCCTCGACATCTTCGCCCAGCACGCGCGCAGCAAGGCTGGTCGCGCGCAGGTGTCGCTGGCGCAGATGCAGTACCTCCTCCCGCGCCTGCGCGGCTGGGGAGAGTCTCTGTCGCGTCAGGCGGGCGGTCGCGCGGGTGGCGCGACCGGCGGCGTGGGCACGCGCGGCCCGGGCGAGACCAAGATCGAGACCGATCGCCGTCGCATCCGCGACCAGATGACGGTGCTGCGCCGCCAGCTCAAGGAGATGGAGCGGGTACGCCGTACCCAGCGTGGGGCGCGCGAGCGCGCAGGCACTCCCGCTGTCGCACTGGCTGGCTACACGAACGCCGGCAAGTCCAGCCTCCTCAATCGGCTCACCGGCGCGGGTGTGCTGGTGGAGGACGCACTCTTCGCGACCCTCGATCCGACGGTCCGCAAGCTCGACCTGCCGAGCGGGCGGCACTGCACCATGGCCGACACAGTGGGCTTCGTGCGTCATCTGCCGCATCACCTGGTGGAAGCCTTCCGGTCCACCCTGGAAGAGGTGACCGAAGCGGACCTGGTGGTGCACGTCGTCGACGGATCCGATGCCCATCCCGAGGATCAGCTCTCGGCGGTCCGCGAAGTGTTAGCCGAGATCGGCGCGGGTGACCTGCCCGAGCTCGTCGTGATCAACAAGGCCGACATCGCCGATCCGCTGCAGCTCGCTGCGCTACGCCGGCGCGAGCCCGATGCGCTCATCGTGTCGGCTCACTCCGGCGAGGGCATCGAGGAGTTGCTCGCGCGCCTCGACGAACGCCTGCCCCGGCCCGAGATCGAGGTGGACGTCGTCGTTCCCTACGACCGGGGTGACCTCGTCGCAGCGGCGCACGCCGACGGCGAGGTCCTGTCGCAGGAGCACCTGCCCGAGGGCACGCGGCTGCGGGCGCGGGTGCGGCCTGACCTTGCTGCTCGCATGGGCGTATCCGTTGATGTTCCGGACGACGCGTGAGCGAGTCGCTGCCGAGCGTCGAGGAGGCGCTGGCGGCGGCCGCAGGTGCCCTCGGCAGCGAGCCGCGTCCTGGCCAACTCGCTATGGCCGAGGCGGTCGCAGAGTCCTTGGACTCCGGGCGCGAGATGCCCCAGCATCTGCTCGTCCAGGCGGGGACAGGCACGGGCAAGTCACTGGCCTATCTCGTGCCTGCGTCACTGCACGCGATCAAGTCAGACGCCGTCGTCGTGGCCACGGCGACCCTCGCCCTGCAGCGCCAGCTCGCGGAGCGCGACCTGCCCGTCGTGGCCGAGGCGCTGGAGCCGCTGCTGCCGCGGCCGCTGACCTACGCCGTGCTCAAGGGCCGTCACAACTACGTCTGCCTCGAGCGCCTGCACCGCCAGGAGCCGGACGACGACGGCGACGCGATCATCCCGAGATCTGAGTTGGGCAAGCAGGCGGCAGCCGTGCGGGCCTGGGCGCTGGAGACTGAGACCGGCGACCGCGATGAGTTTGGCGAGTCCATTGATGCCCGCGTCTGGAGGGGCATCTCGGTCTCACGCCGCGAGTGCGTAGGCGAGATGAAGTGCGCCTACGGCCCGGACTGCTTCACGGCGAAGCGCCGTGAGATCGCCATGCAGGCCGACATCGTCGTGACGAATCACGCCATGCTTGCCATCCATGCCGTCGAGGGCATCCCGGTGCTGCCCGATCACGACGCCGTCATCGTCGACGAGGCCCATGAGCTTGTCGATCGCGTGACCCAGGCCCTGGCGATGGAGCTCTCCGCCCGCTCGGTCGAGCAGGCGGTGTCTCGGGCAAGGAAGTTCATCCGGCCCTCGACTGCCGATGACCTGGAGGGGGCGGCGGAGCGGCTGACCGAGGCGACCCGGCAGGAGGGCCGTTATCGGGAGGCTCCCCGCGACCTGCTGCTGGCGCTCACGTCGGTGCGGGATGCGGCGCGCGCGGCGTTGGGCGACATTCCCAGCGACGATGATCTCGCAACCCTGGCGGCGCGCCAGCGCGCGCGGGGCGGCCTAGACGAGGTCTTCGATGCTGCGGGTCGGCTCATCGCGGCGACGACGAGCGAGGTCACCTGGGTCGAGGGGGGCACCGTCAAGCTTGCACCACTCGAGGTGGCCGGAGTGCTCGGCAACTCGCTCATGAAGGACCGCCCGGTTGCGCTGACGAGCGCGACCCTCACTCTGGGCGAAGAATTCGGGGAGTGCGCCGCGCGACTCGGCGTCCCGGGTGAGTGGCAGGGCCTCGATGTCGGGAGTCCCTTCGACTATGCCCAGCAGGGCATCCTTTACATCGCGCGCCATCTCCCTGCGCCCGGACGCGACGGCATCCCCGAGGAGGCGCTCGACGAGGTAGGTGACCTCATCGATGCGGCGGGTGGGCGCACGCTGGTGCTGTGCTCGTCGTGGCGCGCGGTCGAGCGCATGGGCGACTACCTGCGCGTGCGCCTGTCGACGCCGGTGCTCGTGCAGCGACGCGGGGAGCCTGCGGCAACTCTTGTGGATGCCTTCGCGGCTGACCCCGCGACGAGCCTGGTGGGGACGATGTCGCTGTGGCAGGGGGTCGACGTACCCGGTGACACCTGCTCGCTCGTGGTCATCGATCGCATCCCGTTCCCGCGCCCGGACGATCCGATCGTGTCAGCGCGCCAGGAGGCGCTGGGGCGCGAGGGCTTCCGCGAAGTGTCGGTGCCGCGTGCGGGGCTGCTGCTCGCGCAGGGAGCGGGCCGGCTCATTCGCGACACCGGTGATCGGGGCATGGTGGCTGTGTTGGACCCGCGGCTGGCGACCGCGTCGTACGGCAAGACCCTGCGCGAGGCCATGCCACCGCTGTGGCTCACGGAGGACCGTGAGGTCGCGCTGTCCGCGCTCGCTCGCCTGCGTGAATCCTGGGAGGGCGAGGGGGAGTAGGCGCTCGTCAGACGCGGCGGATCACGCTGACGACCTTGCCCAGGATCGTGGCGTGGTCGCCGTCGATGGGGGAGTAGGCCGGGTTGTGGGGGAGCAGCCAGGTGTGGCCCTCGCGCCGTTGGAGCGTCTTGACCGTGGCCTCGTCGTCGAGGAGAGCCGCGACAATCTCGCCGTTGTCGGCGGTGGGCTGACGGCGTACGACGACCCAGTCGTCATTGCAGATGGCCGCGTCGATCATGGAGTCGCCGACGACGCGCAGCAAGAAGAGCTCGCCCTCGCCCACGATCTCGCGCGGCAGCGGGAAGACGGTCTCGACGGCCTCCTCGGCCAGGATCGGACCGCCTGCGGCGATGCGGCCGAGGACGGGGACGTAGGCCGCGGCAGGAGTCGCGTCGCCGATCCCGGTGATGTCGGTCGTCGGCGCGGTCGATGTTGACGTGTCATCGGCGACGACGAGCGCACGGGGGCGATTGGCGTCGCGACGGAGCAGGCCCTTGCGCTCGAGCACGCCGAGCTGGTGGGCGACGCTCGAGGGGGAGGTGAGGCCGACCGCCTCGCCGATCTCGCGCACGCTCGGCGGATAGCCGCGCTCCTCCACGGTGCTGCGGATGACCGCGAGGATGTCACGCTGGCGCGGGGTGAGCCCCTCGCCGAAGTCGGCTTCGGTCGGGGTGCGGCGGGCCATGGGTCCTCCGGTCGTCGGGCGGGTCTGGCGGGGCAGGTCTGGCGGGGCGGGTCTGGCTGGGTCGATCTCGGTGTCAGACCCCCTTGGGAGCCTTCTTCCATGACCCAGACCGTAGCCCTGCCACGAGGCGATTTCAAACACCTGTTCGATTCGGATGCGGCGTGTCGCGTGACAGATGAGGTCATTGGGACATATGTTCGATCGTACAGCCGTTCGAACGGGCTCACCCCGACGGGCGGAGACGAGACAAGGAGGGTCCCCATGGCCACCACTTTTGCCGCCCCGGCGTACGCCACTTCCGCTCTGCCCGGTTTCCGGCCAAGGACCCGGCCCAAGGACTCATCGGCGATCTCAGCTCGCGACGCCCGGTCACGTGGGCGCCAGCAGGTGGCTCCGCGCGGTGCCACGGCACCGGGCCTGCGCATGACGCGGCGCGGTCGGCTCGTCGTCCTCGCGGTGGCGCTCATGGTCGTCCTGCTGCCCGGTGCATGGCGCGCGATGGCGACGGCGCAGGTCGAGGGCCCGGTGACTGTTGCGGTCACCGTGCAGCCCGGCGACACGCTGTGGGGGATTGCTGCGGCGATTGATCCGGGTGCCGATCCCCGCGCACTGATCGCCGAGATCCGCGAGCTAAACGCGATGACACAGTCGGGCCTCGTGCCCGGACAGGTTCTTGTCGTTCCCGCTGGATAAGCGCGTGTTTACCGGCTTTTTCGACCCGTGCGGGCAAGCGCGCCGACTCTCTCCACTAGCGAGTGCATTGCGTGCGGGCAAGGTTGCCAGCACTGTCCACAATCGAGCGCATGTTGTGCGGGCAAGGTTGCCAGCGCTGTCCACATTCGAGTGCAATTCGTGCGGGCAAGGTTGCCAGAAGTGTCCACAGCCCCATGGATTTTGTGGGGGCAAGGTTGCCGGACGTGTCCACAGGCCTGCAGATTTCGTGGGGGCAAAGTTGCCAGCGGGCAGTTTCTCGGGCGGTGTCAGCTCGCGTTCGTGGCATGGCACGTCGGTGACAGCAGTCGCGAGCGCGGAATCGGGCCCAGTAGACCCCAACTCTGCCCATAACTCACCCGCAACCAGCCGGTCAGTGCCCGTTCACACGCCGTGCCTCGTGGGGCAGGTGTGACGGGGGAGGTGACTGCGACACGCCGATTTGGGGTCTTGCAGATGTCCTAGGTAGGGTCTAATGTCCCCCTACATCTAGTAGCGACAAGGGTGTAAGTCCTCCACAGGTTGTGGTCGGAAGTGCACAGTCTGTCCTCAGGTCGTCCACAGGGCCATCCACCGATGGCCCCCTAGCTAGCCCCACAGGGCCATCTCCGGGTGGCCCTTCTGTCGCCGGAGGGAGGTCCCCATGCGTTGTCCTTACTGCCGTGGCGGGGACTCCCGGGTCCTTGACTCCCGCACGGCCGACGACGGGGCCGCCATCCGCCGTCGCCGCGAGTGCCAGGAGTGCGGCAAGCGGTTCACTACCGCCGAGACGGCCGTCCTCTCAGTCTCGAAGCGCTCAGGTGCCACCGAGCCCTTCAGTCGTTCCAAGGTCGTCTCCGGCGTACGCAAGGCCTGCCAGGGCCGCCCCGTGAGCGACGACGATCTGGCCCTCCTCGCCCAGCGTGTCGAGGACGCCCTGCGTGCCACCGGGGCCGCGGAGGTGCCGGCCGAGGAGGTGGGCATCGCGATCCTCGGCCCGTTGCGCGAGCTCGACGAAATCGCCTACCTCCGGTTCGCGTCCGTCTACCGATCCTTCGAATCGCTCGCCGACTTCGAGGCCGAGATCGCGCTCCTGCGTTCCGAGGCCGAGCTCGCCGGGCACCCAGATCTCATCGACCCGACAGATATCGACCCAACAGAAATTGATGCACCTGATCTCGCTTCACCGACGACTCACTGACACGCACCACGCATTGCCCACACCACCGAGGGAGACACCCGCATGACCGATCTGAGCAACAGCCCCGCCATCACAGGCACGGGCACAGGGCTGACCATGAAGCGCCTGTTCACCACGCCGGGTGTCCATCCCTATGACGATGTGACGTGGGAGCGTCGCGATGTCGTGCAGACCAACTGGAAGACCGGCGAGACCGTCTTCGAGCAGCGCGGCGTGGAGTTCCCTGACTTCTGGAGCATCAACGCCTCCACCATTGTCACCACCAAGTACTTCCGCGGCGCTGTGGGCAGCGATACGCGGGAGTCGAGCCTGCGCCAGCTCATCGACCGCGTCGTGCTCACCTACACCCAGGCCGGCCGCGAGTACGGCTACTTCGCGACCCCCGAGGATGCGGAGATCTTCGAGCACGAGCTCACCTGGATGCTGCTGCACCAGGTCTTCAGCTTCAACTCGCCCGTCTGGTTCAACGTCGGTACGCCGGCACCGCAGCAGGTGTCGGCCTGCTTCATCCTTGCCGTCGACGACACGATGGATTCGATCCTCAACTGGTACCGCGAGGAGGGCCTGATCTTCAAGGGCGGGTCCGGTGCCGGCCTCAACCTCTCGCGCATTCGTTCCTCCAAGGAGCTGCTCTCCTCGGGTGGCACCGCGTCCGGCCCCGTCTCGTTCATGCGCGGCGCTGACGCCTCGGCGGGCACCATCAAGTCGGGTGGCGCCACTCGCCGCGCGGCCAAGATGGTCGTCCTCGACGTCGACCACCCCGACATCGAGGAGTTCATCGAGACCAAGGTTCGCGAAGAGGACAAGATTCGCGCGCTGCGCGACGCGGGCTACGACATGGATCTCGGTGGCGCTGACATCACGAGCGTCCAGTACCAGAATGCCAACAACTCCGTTCGCGTCTCGGACGAGTTCATGCAGGCCGTCGAGACTGGCACCGACTTCGGCCTGCGTGGCCGCAAGACCGGCGAGGTCATCGAGTCCGTCGACGCCAAGGCGCTCTTCCGCAAGATGAGTGAGGCCGCCTGGGCCTGCGCCGATCCCGGCATCCAGTACGACGACACGATCAACGACTGGCACACCAACCCCGAGACCGGCCGCATCACCGCGTCCAACCCCTGCTCGGAGTACATGAGCCTCGACAACTCCTCCTGCAACCTCGCGTCGCTCAACCTGCTGAAGTTCCTCAAGGAGGACGGCACGTTCGACGCCGAGTCCTTCCGTCGCGCGGTGGAGTTCGTCATCACCGCGATGGACATCTCCATCTGCTTCGCCGACTTCCCGACCGAGGCGATCGGCCGCACCACGCGCGACTACCGCCAGCTCGGCATCGGCTACGCCAACCTCGGCGCGCTGCTCATGGCGGTGGGCCTGCCCTACGACTCCGATGGCGGCCGTGCACTCGCTGCGTCGATCACATCACTCATGACCGGCACGTCGTACCGTCGCTCGGCGGAGCTCTCGGGTGTCGTCGGTCCCTACGAGGGCTACGCCCGCAACGCCGAGGCGCACAAGCGCGTCATGCGCAAGCACGCCGCGGCGACCGATTCGGTGCGCACCTCCACGAGCCTGGACGCCGATGTCCTGAAGCTCGCCGAGAAGGAGTGGGCCGAGTGCCTGCGCGTCGGCGAGGCCAACGGCTGGCGCAATGCGCAGGCCTCGGTGCTCGCGCCCACGGGCACCATCGGCTTCATGATGGATTGCGACACCACCGGTGTCGAGCCTGACTTCTCCCTGGTGAAGTTCAAGAAGCTCGTCGGCGGCGGCTCGATGCAGATCGTCAACCAGACGATCCCGCTCGCGCTGCGTCGCCTCGGCTACACCGAGGAGACGGTCGAGGCGATCGTGGAGTTCATCGCCGAGAATGGTCACGTCGTGGACGCGCCCGGCCTCAAGCCCGAGCACTACGCCGTCTTCGACACCGCCATGGGCCAGCGCGCCATCACGCCGATGGGCCACGTGCGCATGATGGCAGCGGTACAGCCCTTCCTCTCGGGTGCGATCTCCAAGACGGTCAACATGCCCGAGACGGCGACCATCGAGGAAGTCGAGGAGATCTACTTCCAGGGTTGGAAGACGGGTCTCAAGGCACTCGCGATCTACCGCGACAACTGCAAGGTGGGCCAGCCTCTCTCCGACGCCAAGGCCAAGACCGCTGATATCGCGGAGACCGTGATCGTCGAGGGCCGCCCGGTGCGCAAGCGTCTGCCGAAGTCGCGGCCGTCCATCACCACGTCCTTCAGCGTCGCCGGCGCCGAGGGCTACATGACCGCGGGTTCCTACCCCGACGGCGGTTTGGGCGAGGTCTTCCTCAAGCTCGGCAAGCAGGGCTCCACGCTCGCCGGTGTCATGGATGCCTTCTCGATCGCGATCTCGATCGCGCTGCAGTACGGCGTGCCGCTGGAGGCCTTCGTCTCGAAGTTCGTCAACATGAAGTTCGAGCCGGCTGGTCTCACCGACGATCCCGATGTGCGCATGTCGCAGTCGATCATGGACTACGTCTTCCGCCGCCTTGCGCTGGATTATCTGCCCGAGGAGAAGCGCGCAGAGTTTGGCATTTTCACCGCAGATGAGCGCGCGGCCACGGTCGCAGCGACCTACGGCGGCGGGGCGCCGGCGATCGAGGCGGAGGCCATCGTTGAGGCCGAGGAGACGGCCGCTCCCGCCGCCCCCGCGGCAGTGCAGGAGGCACCCGCCAACGTGCACTCCTCGGCGGAGCTGCTCGAGGCGCTCACCGGCACCGCATCCGATGCCCCGCTGTGCATGACCTGCGGCGTCAAGATGCGCCCGGCAGGCTCGTGCTACGTCTGCGAGGGCTGCGGGAGCACCTCCGGCTGCAGCTGATGTAGATGGACATGCAATGTCACCGCTCAGACGGACATCGATGACCTTGGGGCAGTAGCGACATGCCAGAAGGGCCCCGCAACCGTAAATGGTTGCGGGGCCTTCTGCATGCTTGTGAGCGCTAGGTGTCGAGGCTTATGCGCACCGCGCTGGAGCTCTCCGGTAGCCCATGGGCCTTGCCGGATACCGCCGCACTTGTCATATGACGAGGCGCATACCGCCATCGACAGCAATGCATTCGCCGGTCGTGTAGGTGGTGTTCAGGAGGTAGTCGCAGGCGGCAGC
>Ga0315909_10000279_pt1 | contig 66871 bp, 125 predicted proteins | sample LakEriMetagenome_11_FD_203527 | JGI IMG/M metagenome (GOLD analysis project Ga0315909, IMG submission 203527) | Freshwater fungal communities from buoy surface, Lake Erie, Ohio, United States - Buoy 2 MA125 | ecosystem: Environmental > Aquatic > Freshwater > Lake | place: USA: Lake Erie, Ohio...
GACCCTGAAGTTCCGCTAGAGCCAGATGTTCCGCTTGTGCCATCTATACCAGAAGTCCCGCTTGAGCCTGAAGTTCCGCTAGTTCCAGATGATCCAGCGGATCCGCTTGTACCAGAAGTCCCGCTTGATCCCGCAGACCCTGAAGTTCCGCTAGAGCCAGATGTTCCGCTTGTGCCATCTATACCAGAAGTCCCGCTTGAGCCTGAAGTTCCGCTAGTTCCAGATGATCCAGCGGATCCGCTTGTACCAGAAGTCCCGCTTGATCCCGCAGACCCTGAAGTCCCGCTAGAGCCTGAAGTTCCGCTAGAGCCAGATGTTCCGCTTGTCCCATCTATACCAGAAGTCCCGCTTGAGCCTGAAGTTCCGCTAGTTCCAGAAGAACCAGCTGCTCCTTGCGGGCCAAGGGCTACGACTATAGCATCACTTATCTCTGACGGAGGAGCATTAACCGTTACGTTTATCTGAGGCTCTGTATCTACTATAACTATATCAGACATGTTAGTAAGTTGCTTCTGGATTTACGGTTACTGTTCCTTGCAGAACTCTTACCACTGTGGATTCTGGAGATTGCCCTGAAACATATCTTTCTATGTCATAAACAGCAACAGTTATTGGAAGCTCGGCTGTTTCTGCTGGAGTTAAAGTAAAATTAATAACTCCTCCAGTTGCGTTTACAACATTTGGCTCCAAGTCAACAAGAACCCCCGTCGACCCATATGAGTACCTGACTTTCCCTCTTAGTGCATAGCCGCTTATATTTACAGGGGTTCCATCTGAATTAGTCAACGAGGCCGTCAAATCATAAGTTTCCCCTTGATTAATTGTTATGTTGTAAACTGCCATGCCATAGATTACACTCTATTTCGGCTAACAGTTATATAATTCCTACACCTTTCTGTCCTACTACTTTGCTTGCGCACTGATTCGCAAAAATTATTGCTTTTTCAATATCATTGGTTTTACTGAACTCTACTACCAATCCAGCCAAGAAAGAATCACCCGCTCCAGACACATCAATTACTTCTTGAGGTGCTACAGGATAGTTTTTACCCAAGTAATAACAGCCATCCTCTCCTGCTGTTTTTATTATTTTATTAGCAAGGGAAGACGGAATGCAATGCTTCGATCTATCGTATTCAAAATTATTAATCTTTACGAATCTTACTTTTGCCGCCCAATCGCCCAATATTCTTTTGCTATCAAGAAACACTGAATTATGATTAGAAGAAATAGTTAAAATATCTTCTTCGCTTAAAAATCCTTTATTGTAATCAGAAATAACGATATGATCATAATCATAGTTCATCTTATCTATGTTAAACTTCTTAATGTTTTCAGCAGAGTCTAATCTGAAAAACATATGGTTCGTGCTTTTGTGGATATATCTTGTTTTAGTAATGTTAGCCCAATTTGAATTTGTTATAATGTCGCATGAGTTTTCAATAGACTTTATATTTCTATAAACATTCTTTGCCATGCCAGGATTATCATTTTGATCAATAATCTTTAGAACTGGCACAGGCTTGTCCGGGCTCATTCTATCGCATGAGCAATAAACATGAACATCTCTGCAACTATCTCCTATTACTAAAATTTTCTTTTTCATTAGAACTTGCTTTTTCTTTCTACGATCATTGAAGGCCTTGTAGAATGCAAAGCTTTCTTGTAAGCTTGCAACACTTCTGCTCCAGTATCTGGAACATAAATTGGGAAAGATACCATATTTCTAAAACCTTCTGTAAAATTTTGAGAGTGAGTCGGTCCAGAGTAGAACGGCCCGCTGTCAGCTACTACTGTTCTAAATATTACTGGACACTCATATTCTCCATGAGATATTCTTTCTATATGATTAGCATGATTGATAATAGCATCTGCCGCTACTAACATAAAGTCATGACGTTCGTAGTAAACGACAGGCTTGAATCCTTCAAACGACATTCCGATAGCAAGACCAGCCATAAGATTTTCAGCCACAGGAGTTTCAATCTTTTTGCTATTATCTACATTTACTAGATTGCCCATTGCATTTCCATATTTAACATTGTATCCAATAAATACAGAATTAGCTTTGCCGATTTCCGTCATAGCTTCTGTAACAGCATTCTTGAAAGAAATATTAGGATCTACTTCGAAATGCGGCAATTGTTCTGGAAGCAGAGGAGGAAAATATTCAGCATCAGTTTTTTGCTTTGTTTTCTTCAGATCTATATTTTCGTCAATTCTTGCGTGAGGGTAAGTGATATCGTATCTATATCTTGAAACGCAAGAAGGCATTGCTGGCAATACAGACTCTCCCCATCTTTCGCTCTTTGGTGTGCAAACAGATCTATTGTTGTCTTCTACGATAAATTTACATGGCAAATCAAAACCAGAAACATATCTTGCCGCCTCGAAAAGATGACCCGAATCTTCTGTTCCATCCCCCACAAAGCACCACACCTTCTGGGAAGACCCCTTGCGCTTTAGGGCGAGAGCTATTCCAGCGGCAATTGCTGGAGTTCCGCCGATAATGGCAGATGTAAAGAAGTTTCGCTTCCTATCATAAATAAACATACTTCTACCATCAATGATTCTTTGGCGCAATTCCTCTGGAGGAATTCCAGCAAGCAAAGCATGGTAGTGATTTCTATGATTAGAGATTACGTAATCACCATCTTTGATATCCTTAAAGATCTCAATTAACTGGTCCTCATTTCCACCCGACAAGTGAAACAGGAACGGCAGCTTGCAATCCCTATAGAGATCAATAATTGAATTTTCGAAATTAATTAGATCCTGCTTTGTGACGTAGTTCATTTTAAAAATTTATGATTATTCTGCCCGACTCTCCAGTTTTTAGCTTTGAGACTGCTTCATTTATGTTGAAGATGTCGTATCTGTCGGTTACTAATGATTTTATGTTTATTTTTTTATTTTTATAAAGTTTTATGTATCTCGGAATATCTATATCTGGATCAAAGTTGCCAGCCTGAGTGGTTCTGATAGTTTGCCCGTTATTAGAGAAAAATGATATTGGATCATTAATAGTTAATTGAGATCCCGGCTTCGGTTGGGAAACTAAAATGCATCTTCCTTGATTAGATAGCAAAGGAATAAGCCTAGAAACGAAACTCAGAATTCCAGTGGTATCAATAATGCAGTCAAATTTTACCTTAGATTCAATAAGCTTTTCTATATTAACTGGACTATAAAATTCAGCCCCAAGATTTTCTACCATCATTTTTTTTGCTTCATTGATGTCTATTCCCACAATTGGACCAGCCAACGATAAACTTGCTGCTTGTATGCAGCTTAAACCTACGCCGCCACATCCTATGACCAAAACGCTTTCTCCAAATTTTATATTAGCGTCTTTATTTACGACGCTAAATCCCGTAGACAATCCACAACCAAGCAACGCGCAAAACTCATCGTCAATTTCTTTATCTACTGGAGTGATTCTATTTTCTGATACGACTACATTTTCTGCTAGAGTTACAACTTTTCCTCCAGAAACCTCCTTGTCATGCCATTGATATTTTGCGAAATCAGCTTCTAGCCCAGAGCCTTTTCTCCAATGCATTACAACTTTATCGCCTTTTTTAACTTTTTTGACGCCTTCTCCAACAGCTTCCACAAGGCCGCACCCTTCATGTCCAATCAAATGAGGCATGAATTGCTCATTATTTTTAAGGCCAGCTATTTCTTGTAGTTGCGCTCCGCATAGCCCGCTAGTTACTGTTTTTATTTTTACTTGCCCAAAAGATAGCTTTTTAGGCATTTGTATGTCGTCTACATAAATCGGCTTATTTTTTTCTAAAAGTATAGCTGCTTTCATGACCTCTTTATTCTATCGAATTGTATCGAACTAGTATAAAAAGATTGAGTTTTTGTTAATGCGACGACAAGTTCTGCCACTTCATTTGGATCAATTAATTCATTAAAATCTTGTCTGCCTACATTCATTCCAGTAGCCATAGCTCTCGGATATAAGTTTATTATTCTTATATTTCTTTGGAATGATTCCGCCGCTATGGAATCTGAATAACCTTTCAAAGCATATTTCGCCGCAGCATAATCTGGATCTTTAGGATCTGGATTTATCCCACTGATAGAGTTTACATTTATAATTGTTCCTTTATTTCTATTCTTAAAATAATCAAATGCAGCTCGTAACACATTCAAAGATCCTTGATAAGATTTTAAATAATCTTTTTTATCAAAAGCATTATTTATAATAATATTTGGCTTGTACTGCTTAAAAATCTCTTCTTTTACATCGAGCATTTCAAGAACTATGCTATTAAAAAAAGAAATTTTTCTTCTTCCGCAAACGGTAACTTCGTGATCAATATGGAATTTTTTAGCCAACGAAAGCCCGAAACCAGAAGTCCCACCTACAATAAATACTTTTTTCATTGAATAGATAGTATTAAATTTTCGGTTATTATGTAGTCCACGGACCCATCAAGTAAATGCTTTAAAACCTGATGAGGGTAGTTATTAATAGGCTCTCCATGAGCGTTGAACGAGGTATTCAATACGATAGGAAATCCAGACAATTTTCTGTATGCATCAATTAAATCATAATAAAAAGGATTAGCTTCTCTCTTTACTATTTGAGGTCTTGCGGATTTATCGATTGGATGAACCACCGCTGGTATTTTATTTATCCAATGTTCTTTTGTTTGATAGCATAAAGTCATGAATTCGGCTGCATATTTTGATTTATCGCAATAAAATATTTCATCAGCGTATTCGCTCAACACAGACGGCGCGAAAGGCATGATTTCTGTTCTTTTTAGTCTTTTATTTAATTTTTGATGCGTTTCTGGATCAGTTGGCTTTACAACAATACTTCTGTTGCCCAATGCTCTAGGGCCGTATTCCGTTCTACCCTGGAAAACGCCTACAACATTTCCATCATTAATTAATTTAGCGGCTAAATTTAAATCAAAATCAATTACTTTAACTTGTGGATTGTTTCTTAAAATAGATAGCCAATCTTCTTTGCAAAAAGACTCTCCCCAAAAAACGTTATTTGGAGAAATAGGCGCTGTTATTTCTTTTAGCTCATAAGCTTTTAATAATGCAGCTCCTAAAAATAAACCAGCATCACCCATAGCTTGGTGTATATAAATCTCATCATACAGCCCACATTCATTTATAAATTGATTTAATTTTACGTTAGCAAATAAACCACCAGACAAGCAAAGTTTTTTGTAGTCTGGAAATTTATCTTTTACATCGCTAAGCAATTTGTAAACTAAATCTTCAGTAAATTTTTGCAAAGTCGCTGCATAATCTGCCCTTTTTTGCTCTTCTGTGAACCACCCATCTTCGTGCAGCTTATGGCAAATAAAATCAAACATTGAAAGCCAGCCCGGGCATTTATGAGTTAAGTCTTCATAATACAAGCAATGTCCTAAATATTCATAAATTTTTTTATTTATTTTACCATGACCGGCTAATCCGACGACTTTTCCTTCATCTTTTAATATCAGCCAGCCCATTCGATTGGTTGTGAAACCCCATAAATTCGCCAATGTCGAAGCAGTTGGATACCAAGATGAATGAACCAAATCAGTTAGACCGTCTTCACATAGATAAATTTTCCCCCTACTTCTTAACCCTGCTCCATCTAAAGATACGCAAGCCACCTTTCCAGCCATGCCTGACGAATAATAAGCCCCTAAAGCATGACACGCATGATGCGAAAAAGATTGAATTTTCCCAGATATTTCTTCTTTTTTAAATCTTTCCGGAAAATCTGAAAAAGAATAGGGCCTAGACGTAGCTATATGATCGCAATTAAATAAATTAACACCAGTCATTTTTTCTATAGCTATCAACGAAGCTTCAGGGAAAATGTTTTGTCTATGGCACGCTTTTATTCCACTTAGCTTTTCTTCTTCTAGAGCGTATTTTACTTGCCCGTCTATAATTAAAGCGCAGCCCGCGTCGTGGCCAAAAGTTGGCGATATTCCAATTATTTTACTCATAGTTTATAATGTCTTCAAAAACTTGTTCTTGTGGATACTCGACCCAGTTTTCGTGATGGTCAAAAGTTATATCTGATCTAGCTTGATTAACCCAAAGTTTATTTGTATACCAAACGTTTTTTCTTTTAGTTTCAATTTCATGTCTTTTTATTTTATATGAAGCGTACATGTCTTCAAGATTTTCGTCTTTGCTAAATATTCTTGGAAAGTCAGGAAATTCTTTCTTAAGCTTTTGATAAAATTTACTTTTTATAAAAACTTTGCACTTATTTTGTTCTTCGAAAGACAAGGCTTTTTGGAAATACGCTTTGTCATACTTATAGCCTTCAGAATCAAAAATAAATTCTATATTTTTGTTTTTTTCATCATAAGTTTTTTGTAAAAGCAATCTTACATTATCTCCTTCAAAACCATACAATTTAAATCTCCATTTTCTTCTCTTCGATTCATGGCATTTAAACCAGCTTGTGGGCCCGAAGTTGGATTCTTCATGATAAATAACCCATTCGCCCGAATGATACACAAAAAGCTGCATTAAATATCTTTTATAAGTAAAATCATTTAAAGATATCGATGCGTGGTCTTTGAATGTTACTCCAGCATTTACTAATGAAAAATCATGATCAAAATTTTCTCTTACCATCAACAAGTCTATTTTTTCTTTAACCATTTCAAACGTTATTTCTTTAGTGCATTGGAAATTTTTATTTTTAGGACAAAAGTTCCAATTGAACTTATCGAAAACAAAGTCTGGCTCAGAGGCGCATCCATGGCAAACATCTTTGCTTGTGTTTGTTACTCTATAAGGAGTAGTAAAATCTGTTCTTGGTAAAGAGATACCAGAAATAAATACCACTGGCTTGCCTATCCCCCAAGCCAACCAAGACAAACCAGAAGTAAGACCAATAAAAAAATCGCAATGGAAAATATCATTTATTCTTTCTTGAAATGGCAGATCTCCTGTTTTATCTATGCAGTTTGATGGTATTTGATTCATTGATCCGTCTACTCCATAAACAGGATTTTTATCTATGCAAACAACATCGTAGCCAAGAGACTTTAAATAATCTATAGTTTTAGACCATCCTTCTGGGTTATTCCAATATTTAAATTGAGCTGTTGAGTGCGTGGCTATGCAAACATATTTTTTCTTAAAATTATTTTTCAGATTTGATGGCAAAGATATCTTTGGTCTTGTTTCTTTATATTCTATTCCTAAAATTTTAGCTACAAGCTCTTGTAAGTTATACTCACTCCATTTTTTACCCCCTACATCATAAGTTCCTATACGTATAATATTATCTCCCTGAGTTGGTTGATTATTATAGTAATCAAAATTAATGTTAGGATAAGAAGATTGGAAAAGCTCTGCGTATGGTGTGTAAAGGTTTACTTTTTTATTTTTCTCTTTTTGAAATTTATCAACCATAGGCACCCAAGCGATTATGTCTCCAATCGAAGGAGATTCGTTGATTATATGATAAGCCTCTGGGTCGTGAGAGTTATTTGGAATAAAACGTAAATTTTTAAAATTTGAATTTTTTCTTACTAATCCCGAAACGATTATCTCAGTATAATAATCTGTTTTTGACCAAAACACCTTGTCTATATCAACCCCATCTGAGCTGTACAATTTAATATAAAAATCATTATCCGCTTGCAATCTTCTTATTATTTCAAGAGCGTGCTCTTTTTCAAATAAAGAGCTTTTAAAATGAAATTCTCCAGAAAACTTTCGGACCTTTTCTTTTATTAAATTTATATTTTCCGGCAGCCCAAACAAAAACTTTTCTGCTCCTTCTATGTCAAATTTTAAAAAATTTATTTTGTCACTAAACAAAGATGACAAATTTTTAAAAGAAATATGAGAAGTTAATTTTTCATCTGTATTATGAAAAAACGGCTTTACGAAAGAAGCTGTTTTTTCTTCTGAAACATACGCGTTTATCAGGGTCGGGCTGTCTGACGGGGCAAGATTTTTATAAAATTCTTTTATGCATTCTACGCTAGCGTCTACTCCAATGTATTTGATTTGTTTGCTTCTATGTTTAAGATAAAAAAATCCTTGAGAACACCCCAAATCTAGAACAGAGTCATTTTCTTCTACAGATACAAAATTTTCATAAGTATTATTAGTAAAAATTTCTTTATATGTTTCAGGATGAGTCTTTTTTAGATTTTCTATTATAGACCCGTAACTCTCTTCTATTAAATCGGCTGCTATTTTGGCAGATTTTTCCCAAGAAAAATTTTCTCTTATTTCTTTTGATTCTTTTACAGCTTTGTTTTTATAAAAATCATAATTGTTATAGACCTCAAGCATCTTTTCTTTTAAATCGTCGAAATCTGGGTCATACCAATTTCCTGAGCACGGCTCTGATGGAGGATAAAATTTAGAAACATCAATTTCTCCTTTTATTTTTACTGGTATGCCTTTACCTTTAGCGTATTGCAACTGCCCGCTGCAATCTGAATAAATGCTAGGCGTACCGCAAGCCATAGCTTCAATAAGGGGCAAGTTCCAACCCTCTGATCTAGAACATGATAAAAATACATGGCCAGCCTTTAAGAATTTTGCATAATCTTGTTTTTCTGGGAAATTGATTATACGAATATTATCGCACATTAAGTCATATTTATTTAGCCTATTTTTTGTAGATCCCAATCCGTCAATATTAAACTTGTCTTCTACAGAAATAATTAATTCAACTTTAGGATTGTTTCCGAACAACTCTTTAAAGCATCTTATTAATTCGATAGTGCTTTTTCTTGCGTCCCATCTCCCGAAAATTAAAAATCTAAATTTATTACCAGCTATTTTATATGTTTCAGGATAAAAAACTTTAGAGTCTACGCCTTCCGGCACGACTTTAACCTTGCTTCTTTCAATACCTTGTTTTACAGTGATGTCTGCTTGCCATTGGGTTGGCACCCAAACCTGATCAAATTCTTTAAGTTTGTCAAAAAATTGCTGATGATATTTAGTGGTTTCCCAAACTGTATATGCTATTTTTGGGCCTTTATAGTCGTGATAAAAATAATAATGATTCGCTTCTGCAAGAATTATGTTTAAATCATATTCAAAGCTTCCTTTTTTAAATCCATATAATTCGTAGTCTTCCAGTTTTCCTTCTCCATTCCAGAGCGTTTGAAGGCACAGCAGTTTTTTATCAAACTCAGTTACGTCTCTGCCATGACAATGAGTAGGCGTATTATGCAAACCCCTCCAATCCTTTCCGACTGTAAAATTTCTAATTTTTATATTATGATGAGCTGCGAAATTACGAAAAAAATTTTTACTGTGTGCGTTGTAGCCAGTGTCTCCTACATAAGTGGCGTGGCATAAAATATTCATACTTTATTGATTATTACCTTTAAAGTAGTAAAATAATAACCCTATTTTTCTAAAAAAAAACTTGACTTCCGCACATTTTCGACCACACTAGATAAATGAAACAGCGGGTAATAGAAAAAGCCATAAGGATAGCCGAATCGCTATGCCCGACAAATAAAGAAAACAAAAATAGTCACATAGCTTTTTTAATTAAATTAAACGTAATAGACAAAATAGGAATTAATAAACGCAGAACCCACCCAGAAACAGCAAGGCACCCTTATCACGAAGGGTATGTCGGTATTCACGCTGAATTAGATTGTATTTTAAAAGTAGACAAAGAAGATTTGTCTAAATACAATATGCTAGTGATAAGAATAGATAGAAACGGTAAATTAAACATGAGTAAGCCTTGCCCTGGGTGCCAAAGCTTATTAAAGCAGCTTAATATTAAAAACATTTGGTATAGCAACGCTGAAGGAAAAATAATAAAGATGTATGATTGAGCAGCTTAAATTATATGACCCTAGATTTCCGAAAGTCCGTCTTGGTAATCCATGCGATGGAGGTTATGTTGTTCCCCTACAAGCTCTTTGCCAAAGCGCTTGTTTATTTAGTTACGGAGTCGGCAATGATATATCTCTTGAAATAGACTACGTAGAAGCAACAAACAAAAAAGCTTTTAGCTTCGATCACACATGTGATTTTAAAACACCCGCTCAATACGAGAATAAAATTATTTATTTTCCAGAAGGATTATCCGGAAACAAAACAGAAAAAACTGATAATTTCGCAAATCATTACAATAAATATTTTAATCCGACCTGGGATCAACACGCAAACACTTTTTTCGATAAAGTTTTATTAAAGATAGACGTAGAAGGCAACGAATACGAATACTTAGCTCGATCAGACATACAACATTTATCTAAAATCACAACTGGATTATTAATTGAGTTTCATGGACTTTCGGACAAAACAACAAGAAGTATGTTCTTTGATTGCATGAGCTTGTTAAATCAATATTTTTATCTTTGCCATGTCCACGGCAACAATAATTCTGATAATTTTTATTATTCAGAAAGAATATTTGATAAAGAATTAAACGACGAATACATACAAAAATTTTTTATTCCTGACTCATTTGAACTATCTTTTGTTAGCAAAGAAATTCTTTCTAACGCGCAGTTCGATCCCAAAAAATATCCCTGCCCTTTTTTAGATAGGGTAAATAATATTTTACGCCCAGAAGCTAATCTGGATTTTCTTAATCAAATTTAAAAATGAAAATAAGCAGCAATGGAAATAAAATTTTAATATTTTCTGATGTTCATCAGGAGGTCGACAAGCTTGCAAAAATTATCAAACATGAAGCCGCCGACATTAATATTTGTCTTGGAGATTGGTTCGACAGCCATTTCATCGACAAAGATGAAGATGTTCAGAAGACCGCTTTTTTTCTTAAAGATTATTTAGCTGGCGGTAATATCTCTCTTTTTGGCAATCACGATTTACATTATTTCTTTGCTAATAAATACACAACATGTAGTGGCTATGAGCATCGCAAATCTCAAGTAATAGACAAAACCTTCGGAGAAGATAAACTGGCCATAATTGATAAGTTTAGTTGGTTTTTGTTCCTTGATGAGTTTTTATGCACTCATGCTGGCTTGCATTATGATTTTTTATCGCCCATAGTCTTGAATTCTGAAGATCTTTATGAATATTTGACAATCCAAGGAAATGATGCTAATATAAAAATAAGAACTAAGCAGTTTCATTGGTTTTACGGGGCTGGGTATTCTAGATGCGGAGACCAACCTAAAGGAGGCATTGTTTGGCTTGACTTTGACAGAGAGTTCGCTCCGTTGAAGATCATGCCTCAAATTTTTGGTCACACTTATCGCCGCAAAGGGAAAATCCAAACCCATTGCAAAACTGAAAATTACTGCATAGATACCAATCTAAATGAATGGATGACTATAACTAACGGTAAAATGGAAATCAAAAACTACAAAAATTTATGAGCCAACAACTAGAATTTGATTTTAGATCTCCAGAAGAGATCGCCAGACAAAGAAAGATAGCAGAAGAAAACGAAAAGTTTTTCGACAGGATGCTCTCTGATGATAGTTATGTTTATAACAAGTATGTAGATTTTTTGCTTGATCTTATTCCTTTTAGGCTTGGCTGGAAAGCTAGGGATTGGCCTAGCAATATTCGCTGGTGGGCAAAATGCAAATACCAGAAGATCCGTTACGGAGTTTCTGATGATGATGTTTATTCTTTAGGATACAATATCGCCCTCTTTGTACTGCCTCGTCTTAAGTATTTCAGAAAGAAAGGCAAGACTGGAATTCCTGCTTGTTTTTTGCCAGATAATTTTCATCTCCTTGAAGGCGAAGAGTTTGAAAGAGCAGAAGCTAAAGGCGTAAAAGAAATGAATGACGCTTTGGACGAAATGATCTTTGCTTTTGAGTATATTATTAATGGAGATAAGTTTTGTGAAATTCCTGACATCTTTATTCATAAAGCTGAAGATTGTGAATTTAATTCTGAAAAAACCATAGAAGAAAAACAAGCCTGGAAAGAATACATGGAAAAAGTTAATAAATTTAACGAAAGAAAAGACAACGGTCTTGCTCTTTTCGCCAAATACTACGACACTCTCTGGATATGAAATTTACATCTGAACAAGTGGCGTTTATTAGATATACGCAAAACAGGATAAAAAATTTAGAAAACCAGCAATCTGAATTGTATAGCGAATTGCTTGAGAAAGTAAACGTAAGCGAACAAGCCGAAGAATGGCTATTTGATTACGTTTACAATAACTACGGTTCTATAAAAAATATAGAAGCCAAAAATTCAAGCAAATCTTAACATGCAAGACAATAAACCAATAAATATGACAAAAGTTTCCCCTAAAGAAGAAAAGAATTATAAACTAGTAAAAGAAGGCCAAGATTTTCAAATAGGAGATCTTATTCATCTGGTAGATGATGAATACGTTAAACTTAATAAAGACAATCAGCTTTTGAAATCTAAGGTCACTAAATATAATAAAGTATTGAGAAAGGCCAAATAATGCAAGAAAAACTTCATATCGTCCCCAAGGGTTGGGGTTTTGAAAAGTGGATTGTCAATAACGAAAAGTATTGCGGTAAATTACTTTATTTTGTTAAAGACCGTAAGTGCAGTTGGCATTACCATAAGATTAAAGATGAAACGTTTTATATTCAAAGCGGAAAAATAATTCTTTATTACGGATGGCATGAAGAACTGCATCTTTCTTCTAATATTATCCTCAAGAAGGGCGATTATTTCCATATTCCAGTTGGTCTTAAGCATCAAATGCAAGCCCTAGAAGACACTGAATTATTTGAATTTAGCACTCAGCATTTCGACGAAGATAGCTACAGAATAGAAAAGGGAGACTAATAATATAATGGCTCAAAAAAATTGGTTAGATAACCACGAACTTTTTTACCAAGAACTGCAAACTGGTCTTAAATTTCAATCAATATTAACAGAAAAGCTTAAAGCCGAAGGAATATTAGTTTCTTTTGAATCTATAGGACTTGAACTCAATCCAGACGATTGCTCCGAAGAGCAGTACAACGAATGGCTTTCTACCAGAAAAGATGTAAAAGCTTCTCGCAAAAAGTACGGAAAGAAAGATAAAGACTTACTTATCGGCGCAGATAAAGTTTCTTGCGAATGCAAGAGCAGAGATTTTTCTTTTTCTAGCGTAGATGACTTTCCATATCCAGACATATTTATTGATACAGTCTCTGGGTATGAGAAGAAAGAAATAAAACCATCCTACACATTTTGTATCAGCCAAAAATCTCAAGCTGTAATTTACACAGAGTCTTCTCCTGAAAACGTATCTAAGTGGCAAAAAAAATTCATTTACGATAGAAAGCGTGGCATTAAAGAATTAAATTATTCTGCCCCTAAGAATCTATGGAAAAATTTTGACCAATTTAAAATAGATTTTTTTAAGAAGCATAAATAATTAAAACCAGTGTAAATAGGGTTATGTCCAGCTTTAACTTAGATAACCCGGAGCATGTAGATTGCCCGACTCTTTATGATGTCTCATTAAATAAATATAGACCAATACACTCCACAGATTTTGCTGGCGGTGCTGCTGGAGCAGACGCTTTCGGGAGACAAAGAGTTTCTAATCCCGAAATGATCTTTAACAGCAAGCAAATTTTTGATAATCAACCTTTGTACTGGGATGATATTCAAGAAAGCGGCTCTGGCACGACATCTACTCACTCCACCAACACAGCATCTACAACTCTAGGAGTATCATTAAATACTGCTGGCAAAAGGACTCGTCAGACTTTTATGAGGTTTAATTATCAGCCCTCTAAGAGTCAATTGATATTTATTACTGGTATACTTAAAGCATCTGGCGGTGGAACTGGTATTATATCAAGAATGGGTTATTTTGATGATAATAATGGTTTATTTCTTGAAAATAATGCTGGAACAATAAATCTAGTAAGAAGGACTTATACAGGAGGCAGCGCATCAGACAATCCTTATCCTCAATCATCTTGGAACATAGACAAGATGGACGGCACAGGAGCAAGTGAAATTACTTTAGATTTTACTAAAACTCAAATATTTATTATAGACTTCGAATGGCTTGGCGTAGGAAGAGTAAGATTTGGTTTTAATGTAAATGGAATAACGTATTATGTTCATGAGTTGTTGAATGCTAATAATTTGACAACTGTTTACATGTCAACGCCTAATCTTCCATTAAGATATCAAATAATTAATGATGGAACTGGGGCGGCTTCAACTATTAATTGCATTTGCTCTGCTGTTATTAGCGAAGGAGGAAGAGAAGAAGTGGCTCTTAATTCTTATGTTTCTACTAGAGGCTCAGCCGTTACAGCCACAAAAAATGTCACAAACGCAATAATTGCAACGAGATTAAAAACTGGATATTTATCAGCTACAATAGATGTTTTGGATCTTAGTCTTTTAACTGTTAGCAATGATAACTATGAATGGCAGTTATATTTAAATCCTTCTGGAATAAATAATTTGACTTATTCAGGAGTAAATAACTCTTCTTTAGAATATGCTGTAGCCCCGAATGGAACTGTGATTTCTGGTGGATTTAGTATTGCTGGAGGATATGCTCAAGCTAAGACAGACATACAAGCTGACTCTTTGAAATCTTTATTAAAACTTGGGTCTTCTATAACTGGAAGAAAAGATGTTCTTGTTTTATCTTGCCAGCCTTTAGGAGCTTCTGATTCTATTGTTTACGGCGGAATTAACTACAGAGAATTTAATTAACCTTTCATAATCTTTGAGGAGAAATATCCCGCTAACGCTCCTCCTGCCGCTACGATTCCCGCTAGATAATATCTAAAAAATTCTAGCGCGGCAACTCTTTTTTCTACCTCTTTGCCGTTTTCTTTCATTTCTACGATATCAGAAGAAATTTTATCTAGTTTCGCCTCCATCCGGGAGAAAACAGCGTCGTAACTATTTTGGCGATATTCTTCTGACATAAGTATAGTTATTTACACTTTTTTTATTAACTTGGAAATCCTTAAATTATATAAAATAAACCCTTAGAATTGTAAACAACAATTTTAATTTTTGTGTCATTAATTTGATTGATTGCTAGTCTATCATTCACCTGAAATGGATCTGGATGAGAGTCTATAGGCGCGGCAAAAACCTTGTTTTCGATCTTGTATATATCCAAGTCTGTATTTGTTATATCTTGATGATACTGTCTGACTAAAGGAAGTGTTTTCATGTTTTAGTATTTGGTTCTGCTTTTTTGACTCTCGAAGATGGGAAATTACTATTTCCGAAATCAGATCCATGAAGACTGTATAAGTGCATAACAACGCCATGCTTAACAATAACATCTCCCAAATCTTGCACCAAAACATAATTAGGTCTATCATATTTAACAATTACATCAGCACTTACTAACAAATGATTAGCTTCGCCAGCATCCATAACTCGCTGGGCATAGTTGATGCCATCACCACTAATATTAAGATTACCATTAATATCTTCAAGAGGGCATACGTCACCGCAATGAATGCCCATTCTCATTTCTAAATCTGGTCTATTTTTTACTGCTTTAGCGACAGTAATTCCACAGTTTATAGCATCTTCTAAATAAGTAAAGAAACCAAGGATCATGCCGTCTCCAGTCGGCAATACAATCAATTTTTCAAGAGCATTCGCAGTTTTAAATTGAATTGTATCTTTGACGATTTGCCCAAGATCTTTAAAACATTTTCTTTGCTCTTCTGTAGTTTTTTTACTGTACCCCACAATATCCATAAAGAATATATAACCCGGCTGTATTACATCTAATTCAAGTCGGCTAGATTTAACTTCCGCATCAATAGCTTCTACTTGCTTAATTATCTTTTTAGGAGGCTTTGGCGGCTCTGGTTTTCTTTCTTCTACAGCTTTTATTTCTTCTGTCGGTTTATTTTTGCTTTTTAAAAAGTCTTGCCAATTGACAGTTTTCTTTTCTTTTTTCTTTACATTTTTATTTTTAGCGTCTTCTTCTTCTTGAATCTTTTTTAAACGAGCTTCTTCTTTTTCTCTACGTTCAAAATATCTGCGCATTTCGTCTTTGAGAACAATAGAAACATCAATATATGTATCAGGACCACTACCACCTCCAGTATCAACTTTCTTTTTTCTAGTTCCTCCTTTAGCTTGCAGTAATGCTTGCATTTTTGCATTACCTGTTTTAATTGCTAAATCTAAAGGGGCTATTTCTCCTTTGAAATCTGCGCCGTTTACATTAGCCCCCAAACAAATTAAATACTCTACCATTTCAATATCACCAGCATTTACAGCATAATGTATTGGCATCCAACCATTTTTATCGTCTCTGCCATTAATTTTGCCATCAATATCATAGAATTTTTGAACCCCAGCAAAATCACCTGTTTCGGCACAGAAATGAATGCTTGATCCATAAGCAGATTTAGCTCCAGCTTTGACTAATATTTTAACTATTTCTCCTCTATTCCCAAGAGCAAGAACATCTATTGGATTGTTTTTACCTAAGAAGTCTTTAGCATTGACATCAACCCCGCGAACAAGCAAATACTCCACAAGATGCTTTTGTCCATAATGCACGGCGTAATGCAAAGCAGTCCATCCTTTAGCAGCATCAACTTCATTTAAAGTATGACCTTTATTAAGCATCTCTTCTACTGAAACTATATCTCCATTTTTGGCGGCTAAATGGAAACTACTTCCGCTGCCATATCTTGCGCCTTTCTTTTGCAGTATTTCTATTAAACCAATATGATTCTTTTGTTCTGCTATATCTAATGCTGTATTTTTACCTGTCCAATCAGTAATATTAGGATCTGCGCCATGATTAAGCAATAATATTACTATTTCCTTTTGATTTTCTTGGACCGCGAAAATGAGAGGAGGATTGCCAGTATCGTCATCTCTCTGATTAACATTAACCTTTTCTTTTTCTATACAATTGTAAACGTTGTCGTATAGGCCTCTTCTAATATGATTAAAAATATTGCTAGCCATTTATTTTTTTCTTTCTTTTTTTGGGAGTTTTTGAATTTTGCCCGATTTTTTCTAAAAACTTTTCGCTTATCAATTCAACCAATTTCAAACCTAAAAAACCAGCAATGAAAGCCACACCATTTTGGTGTTTAACATTAGCAATGTTCAAAGTATCTACTAATACAGGAGTTAAGAAATTCGCAGCAGACATTCCTCCTACAAGAGAAAGAATTACGGATTTTGCGTCTGTTTTTGCGTTTTTAGTTGCCATTAATATAGCACCAAATAGCCCACTTATTAAAAACCCTATCTGGATACCTAATTTTTGAAGATGATCCATATTATCTCTTTTTCTTTTTTGTGGGTTTCTTTTTAATAATAGCGTTATTATCTTGCTTAATTAAATAAACTAAAAATAATACAATAGCAGCTAATAAATATAAATATATATTTAATAATTTTATTTCATCTTTGATAGCTTTTTCAGAGCTATCATTGATCATAGATCTAAAAGAATTTATGTTGTCGTATATTTTTTTCTTGTATTCTAAATATTTATCGCTGAACATTGCCTTATTGTCCATCGATGCAAAAGCCGGGTTTTCGATGTCTTTTGCTAAATCATTACTTATATCTAAACCTTTCCTAAATTCTTTTGCTTCTTCTTGAGTTAGTAATTTAGAAATAAAAATTTCTTCATTAAAATACTTTTCTCTTTCTTTCAAGTGATCATTAAATTGAATTAAAAACTTTTTATCACTTGTAGTTGTATAAGCTGCGCCTAAATAAGTTAATAAATCAGTCGATCTTCTTAAATATAAAGTAATATCTCTACCGAATCTGAATCTAGCATAATTTTGTTCTATATCTTTAAGGCTAGACAAGGCAAGAATAACCAACGCCGCAACCGGCAAAAGCACAAAAAACAAATATTTCTTTATATTTAATACTAGATTACTCATGTTTTTTAAATCTACTAAGATCTAAATTGGGTAGAGGTTTTTCAATATTTAATCCAGCTAGTCTTTCATTTTGTACTACTAGTTTATTACCGCTTACGATTTTCCCATCAACAACATCATAAATAAAAAAAACTGTCTTTGTGAGGCCAACCCTGATGATTCTTCCCGGTTTGCCATCTACATATACTACATCATCTTCTTTATAATCGTTCCCAATAAACATAAACAAAGCTGCCGCAAGCTTTTCTATGCTTGATTTGAACATCAAAGCAACAAGACCCACCACAAACAGCCACATGTATTTTCCCGTGAGATCTTGCCCAGTTGCCTCTAACACTTGTTGCGGAATAGCATTAGTTATAGTTGGATCCATAGTGTTTTAAATTACACTTTATTTAATCCATTTTTGTTCTTTTAAGATTTCGTCAATTAAATCTTTTTCTGAGCTATCCATTTCTTTATCAAATTTCTTAAGCACTTCTGTTAAAGGATAAATTCTATCAGGAGATTCTTTTTGCTTTTCTTTAAGCTCTTGAATTACATCTACAATTTTAACAAGAGGAGATTTATATTCATCAACCTTATCTTTTGTGGCGAAGTTGCTCATTTCGAATGCTTTGGGAGTTAAAGCTTTAATTATAGAAATGACTGCCGAACCAAGCATATTAAAAATTGAAAACGCCGCCCCAGCCGCAGGATGAACAGTAGCAAGAAGTCTAAGAATGACGAATATAACAACAAATATCAAAATCGCAGTCAACATACTAAAGAAAAACTTCTTCAATCCCCAAAACACAGCATTAAGCCCAAACATTCCGCTCATTGCATCGAGCGTGGCTTTATTTTGATCAGCTTCTTTTGCGACTTCTTTAGCTTTATCTGTCATTTGCCAAAGTTGATCGTCATATTTTTGATTTAACTCTGATTTTTCTTTTTGGAGTTTGTTAATTATTTCGTCTCGTTGAGATAGTAAATCTGCACCCTTTTGCCTTTCTTCAGCCAATGCAGAGTTAAGCAAATCAACTGTTGCTTTTATTCTTTTTATTTCGTCTATATGAGGAGAACCAACAATAGAAACTACTCTTTCGTTCAATGCCTTAGCTGTGTCTACTTGAACAGGAGGATTAGTTACTTGATTTAAAGAATGTTGAATGCCTTGGGCAAGAGTGGCTGTTTGAATTTTTTTGCCTTTTTCGTTCTTTTCTATTTGAGATAAAGTTTTATCAACTTTCTTTTCCTCTTTGGCTATATTGTCTTGAGATGTGGTAACTTGTTGAGGTGGCCTAATTGTGGAAAAACAACCAGAAACCATCAACGCCATAAACAGAACCAAGAGTCTTCTCATAAAAATCATTACACTAAATAAAAAACCCGCAGATTTCTCTACGGGTTATTTATTTTAATTTTTTTTTAAATGTTCTGGAATTGGATCTGGTCCGCCAGTACGGGGTTGTTTTTTACGGGGTGGCCCCATTTTTTTACGATCTTCGGGAGAAATTTTAGATCTTTCTTCTTTGTCTAGCTTTCCGTCTTTATTTGTGTCGTATTTTTCAAGTAATTCCTTGGGAGGCCCTTTTCTTTCTTGACTTTTTGGTGGTTTGGGTGCATCTTGAGCGATAGATGTCAGAGAAAACCCTAGGAGTATCGTGTATAATAGATATTTCATAGTTATTAGGTATGACATATATTTTAAGTAAATGGTTGCAAGTTTTACACTAGCTTAACAAAAATATGAAAGCAATACTAGAATTTAATTTACCTGAAGATCAAAGATCATTTGAAATGGCAAATCAAGCGCCCGACATGGTTGCTGCCATTGGTCATTTCGAGGATAAGTTGCGGAGCTATATAAAATACGGTCACGAATTTAAATCTGCCGATGAAGCTCTTTATTCTATTCGCGCTCTTTTGCACGAAGAAATTAATATTCGCGGCATAAATATTCACGATTAAATTTGTAAAAACCAAAGACTTGTTTTATAATCTTGCATGGATTCTCCATCTATAGCAATTTCTATAAATCTTAAAATAAAGGACAAAGAAGTAACTCTCTCTACGGAAGAGGCTCAAGACCTTTATTCTCAGCTTAGAAACGCTTTGGGTTACAATAATCAACCATATACCGTGCCTTATCCTTGGGGCACTCTTTATCCTTACCCTTATATAAATTATACTCTTAATTGCTCTGATAACACTAATTCTAACTGGAAAATTATTTAAAATATTAAATAACTGGAGTTTTATATGGACAGGAAGATTTTTGTAGTAGGCGATAGTCACTGTAGATTTGGATGGCAAAATGTAATTTTTAATTGGCTTAGAGGAAGAACTTGTTATAGATTTGGCAAAAAAAATTTGCAAGATTTTAATATTCGACATTTAGTCTCAGACCTCGGCTTGTGGAATGGTGACGTTATCATTTTTACCGTAGGAGAAGTGGACTGCAGGTGTCATGTACACAAACACGTTTCTCCGTCTCGTTCTTATAAAGACGTAATCGATGATTTAATCATTAATTACATGGAAACGGTTCGCTTGTTGATTAGTGACATAGGTCTAAGCTTGTATGTTTACATATATAATATTGTCCCCCCAAGGAGATCGTCTTACGACCCAGAAAGACCAATAATGGCCTGCAAAGAAGACAGATTAAAATTTGTTAAATACTTTAATTTAAAACTCAAGGAAGAATGCCGAAAGAATGGATTTGGTTTTTTTGACATATATGACAAATATGCAGATGAAGAAGGTTATTTAATTTACGAATTTTCTGATGGATTTCATCATATAGAAAATGGTAAATATATTATGGAATTCATCAATGAAAATATGAAAAATCAAATAGATTCCGGAGAAATTGGACTAACTAAATAATATGTTAAAAATTAAAATTTGGATGCGCGGCACTTATGAATACAGCCGCGACACAATCGCTGGGCCAGAGTCAAACCAAACTCAAGAAATGTTTGAAGAAGCCTTTCTTGAAAGTGACGAATGCTACAGCGGCGGCGATGTTTATGAAACTTGTCCTTATTTTGATTTTGAAGATGGAAGAGATAATATAAAAGTATACTTAGGTGGTGATGAATATATCCAAAATCACGAAGAGCCCATCTTTGAAACATCAGATTGGAATCAATTTCAATTTGAAGAAGGTGGCGGTTGCAACTATGTTCCACAAGAACCCGACAACGTAGGCGAAGTAAATATTTGGTGGTCTCACGATATGAAGTTTAATTATATTTATTATTGGAGTGAGATTTCCGAATTTGATCCCAAGAAACTTACTATTCAATATGGAATAGATCAAAATGGCAAAAAATATCTTGAAGAGGTAATGTATGATGGTCAATGCCCTGACGATTATCACGATCATGGCGACACAGGATATGGTTATGAAGGCCCTGAATTTGTTTATCATCCAGATCAAAAATTTGTTGAAAAAAATAATGATTGATCTAATATAAATAAAATATTAAACTGTGGAAGATAAATTTGAAACAGATGAATTAACCACCGAAGAAATAATTCTTGGATGGCACTATTGTTATAGTTTTGATAGAAATTTAATTGGACCCGGGAATCCTAAAATGGATTTTTGCAAATGCAAAGTAAATAAAATTTTTCACGAACAGCTTTCGAAAACATTTAAAAATGATAAACGACAAACACGATAATAAAGTGCAACTGATTGGCTACTATGGTGATGACCAAGTTCACGCCTGTTCAGCTTGGACATCGACAAGCAGAGATTTAAATGAAGATAAGATTAATAGAATTCCTAAACTCCTTAAGATGCTCGCTGATGCGGGGCATCATACTCCTTTTGAAAAGTCTAGTCTTCATTTCTTGGTGGACACTGATATCGCTAGTCATATTCATCTCATTAAGCATCGTGTCGGTGTATCTGTTAATGGTGAATCTGCTAGGTATAAGGAGATAAAGGAAGACAAGTATCTTATTCCTGATGACTGGAAGGATATTAAGAGAACAGACGATATTAAATTTGGGAATTCAGATGCTTTTAATTGGGCAGATGCATTGCTTCAATATACAGAATTAGGAAATAAATTGTATCATGCTTCTTTTAAAGATCTTGAGCCAGTTTTAGGCCGCAAGAGGGCTAAAGAGTCTGCTCGTTATTTCAAGACTTATAATTCTCAAATTCAAGCTGATGTTATGTTCAATTGGCGATCATTCTATCATTTCTTGAACTTGCGTAATAAGCCTGACGCTCAAAAAGAGATTAGAGAAATTGCTGCTGAGATGTTAAATCTCGTAAAGAATATTGAAGGTAATCCTTTTGAACATACAATCGCTGCATTTGAGCTATGATCACAAAATATAATTTATTTTTAGATGACGTAAGAGTCCCAACCAACGTCACTTGGGCGGCTATTCCACAAGATCAACATTATTCTGTTGTGCGTAATTATGATCAATTTATATCATTAATTTTAGCGAGAGGTGTCCCAAAATATGTTTGCTATGATCATGATTTAGCCGATGCCCATTACGAAAGCTTTAATTCAATTGACGGTCAAGGTGGATTAAATATAGATTATAGTAAGTATAGAGAAAAAACTGGCTACGATTGCGCGAAATGGCTTGTAGATTTTTGCCAAAGACAAAACATTAAACATCCTCCTTACATAGTCCACAGCCTTAATCCAGTCGGCAAAAAAAATATTGAATCTTATATAGAAAATTACAACAAAAACTTTTAATATAAACAAAAGCTATGGACCTTACATCAGCAATAATTGGACATCTTGTGGCAGATTACCTGTTGCAATTTGACTGGATTGCTGAAAATAAAAAAAAGAATAGCTGGATTTGCGCAATTCATTGCTTTATTTGGGCTACTTGCGTGTGTTTAATGGGCGGTATATGGAATACTACAGCATTTATTGTTTTATTTGGAACTCATTTTTTTCAAGATAGAAATGGAGTTATACCTCAATGGATGCATTTTGTAGGCCAGAAAAACTTTACAAAGCCCCCTCTTGCGCCGTGGTCTTTAATAGTCGTTGATAATGTTTGGCATATTTTTACAATTTGGATGGTTTATAAATTATGGCTACTAAGGGTATTGATATTTTAATAGAGCTTCCTTCAAGTTTTTCCGTTGAAGACGCCGAAAAAATTAAGGCAGATCTTTTCGACTTTTTTAAAAAAAATAAAAATTATGGAGCAGATTATGGCAAAAAAGAAGGAATTAAAATTAAAACAATCCTATGGTCTACCAATGACAAATAAAGCCGTCTCCGAAAGGCTTGATAACTTTAACAAATGGCGATCTGGAGAAGACGGAAGAACCATGGACGAAGCGGGTTTGAAGCCAAGGCAAATTACTCTTGATATAGAATTCGCTGTAAAAACTTTAGCGGCACTATGAGCGCAGGAAAAGGAGACAAACCAAGAAATTGTTTCAGTCGGCAATTTCGTGATAATTTCAGCGAAATAAACTGGAGCAATAAAATTTCATCTCCATGCGTAAGAATATGCAAATTAAAGAATGATGTTTGCACCGCTTGCGGCAGAACAACTGAGCAAATCAAAAACTGGCTTTCTTATTCAGAAAAGCAAAGAAAAGAAATAATGAGGACACTATAATGGGAATGTACGATACAATAATTTGCGAATATCCGCTTCCAATGCCAAATGACCCAAAAGGTTATTCTGGCTCAAAAGATTTTCAAACCAAAGATCTTGATTCTGCTTTGGACTTGTATGAAATAGACAAGAATGGTCAATTATTTTTACAACGCTCAGAAGGGGAATGGGTTGAAGGCGACAAAAATGCCACGACTTTCTCTGGTAAGATGGGGTATTTCAAAACCACAAAGAGGTGGAAGGAGGAATTAGCGCTCACAGCAACTATAAACTTCTATGATTATCAACATTCTCAAAATACTAACTATGATTATTTCATAGAATATAAAGCCGTATTTATTGATGGCAAAATTTCTTCTGTTGAGATCATTGACTTTGAGGCAAGAGATAACGCTGAAAGAAAAAAAAAGGACTTGGAATTTGATAAAAAACTAAAAGATTGGTACGAATTTACCAAAACGAGAAGATATAAATACATTTTGCGCCCATACGCTTCTTTTATAAGATTCGTGTTTCGCAATATTCGTAATTTTCTTACATTTTTGCAATCGAAACTTTATTTTGTTGAAAAATTTTTCTTAATTAAATGAATATCTCAGAGTTTGAAAGAACAAAGCCCATTGAAACCCATAAAAAAATTAAGCAACTAGAAAGGCTAATTTTGGCAGAGCAACAAAAGACAGAGCTTCTTTATTCTAATAGAGTCGCAACGCTAGACAAAATGCTAGTTGCAGTCAGAGAGCTTATGGATACTTTTAAGAAAGGTGAGTAAAGTTTAATTTTGAAATCACATATGTCAACTCTATAATAAAATATGCAAAAAGAGTTGTACATAGGTATAAGACCCAAAGTAAACAACATCATCATCAAGCACGACGACCTTTCTTTTGATGGGCGCACAATAACTATACCATCATATTGGGCTGGCTCTCTTGATGATTACATCAGCAAAGTAGATCGGAATTTAATAGCCGAAGCTGATAGGCAAGATTTCGATCAATTCAAGAGTTTTCTATTCGATATAATAGAATATTCTAACAGAGGAAATTGATATGAAACAAGACAAATTTTTCAAAAAAGGAACATCCAAGAAAAAAGAATTTGAGAATTTAGATATAAGACGCAAGAAAAAAGCCAACAAACCGCAAAGGCGCAGCGAATTCAAGCTAGACGACTTCCAGTAGTGTAATTATTATTGTGAAAAAGTATGTCGCCTATAGCGCAGATTGGAAGAAGAAAATAGAAATAGAGGAACTAGAATCCTTGGAAGAAACTATTTTCGAGGCTTCTACTCGGGCTGTTGAGTGGGCATTAAATTCTAACAAAGAAATCGGCCTTCTAATTCGTCTGGAGGACAAAGATATTCCTGGGCATACCTTTATTTCTTTATCTTACAAAGTTTTATCTAATGCCGGTCATTATAAATTGGCAGAGGTGCAAAGGGAGTTAGTCAAGCAAGACTTCGGAATTGATATCGGGGAAGATACTCCTTTATCCAAATTGATGGTTAAATTAAAGAAGGCTTCGTTAAAAAAATCTTTTTGCATCGCAAAAATAACAGAAATACAAATAGACGGCAGAACTTCAAAAGTTCCTATCGTTTGCATAAACCTTGGTCTCTATGACGATCAAGAAGAGGCAAAGCAAAAATGTCAAGAGTTAAATAAATCAGAAAAAAATAAAATATTTGTAGTAAAAAAAATGATGCACAATTTAGAAGATTCTCTTGACTTTGACTGATCCTAGGTCATACTCACGTTATGCGACTGGGTCTTTGCTGCATCTCTTTGCGCCTTCAAGAAGAAGGCTATAAATTCCAAACTATGACTTTTTCTAGGTTTTCTGCGCTTCCGCGCCAGCAAGCCCTAGAAATTTTGTCCGCAAGAATTTTAAATAACTTTCTTGTCACCGAAAAAGTTATCCGTTATTGCAAGGCCAGCGGCTTCAGCAGCTATAGGCTTTCTTCGGATCTGACTCCAATTATTAATCACCCGTCGGTAGACATAAAGCTGCAAGACTTGCCAAACGCTGCCGCTATTTTTGAGTCCTTGTCTTCTATATCTAAAGCCATCAATGAGACGGGATTAAAAATTTCAGCACACCCTTCTGAATATATTAGCCTTACTAGCCCCAAGGAAGAAGTCATTTCTAATAGCACCAGAGACCTAGCCTCTCACGCAGATCTATTTGATCTTATCGGTCTTCCTAAATCTTACGAGGCTCCCTTAAATATTCACTGCCGTCAAGATGGCGACCCAGAAGTCATTTCTTCGTCTTTCTTAAAAAACTTTGACAAATTGCCAGATAATGTCAAGAATAGGTTAGTCTTAGAAGTCAATGACAACCGAGAAGGAGTCTGGAGCGTCAAGAATCTCCATAAGTTTTATTATCAGAGAGCTAACATTCCTGTTACTTTTGATAACTTGCATCATTCCTTTTGCCATCATGGAGTTCCTGAGCGAGAAGCTTTCGACTTGGCTTACTCGACTTGGAATACGACTCCTGTATTCCACTACAGCGAGGGTATTGATGGCACAAGAAAACACGCCGACTATGCTTTGGGTACTCCTCCACAATACAACAACGAGGTATTCTGGGATGTTGAACTAAAAAGCAAAGATCTTGCTATTTTGAAAATGTTGAATAAATAATATGGCACACTTCATTAAACTTAACGTATTAAAACCGGGATTCGAAGAGGCCCCTAAAAAAGAATACTCTCATAATCTAATAAATTTAGATAGAGTTACAAACATTGAAGCTTCTAGGATTCATAGTTTAATTTTTACAGAAAACTCTAGAAACCCTATCCGAGTAAAAGAAAATCTCGACGAAATTCTTGCATTATCTAAAGATTGTCGCAAATGAAAGAAAAACTTTTTATTCCTGTTATTTGCTATAACCACATGGCAAATACAGAATTCATGATCAGCTTGATCAGGCTGACTCATTATTTAAGAGACAAAAACATCAACTATTGTCTTTATCCTATAGTATTTGAAAGTTTAATTCCAAGAGCCAGAAATGCTGCGGCGGCACATTTTCTTGATTCAGATTGCTCTCATTTATTGTTTATTGATTCTGATATTGAATTTGAGCCAGAGTCTGTTGCTAAGCTTCTTAGACACAATAAAGAAGTAATCGCTGGAGTTTATCCTAAAAAGTATTACGTTTGGAATCGGGCTTTTGCAGGAGAAGAAGCTGTAGATTATCCTTTCGGAGGCGAAATAAATTTCAATCAAGATGGTTTAATTGAAACTACTTATCTTCCTACTGGTTTTTTAATGATAAAGAGGGAAGTTTTCTCAAAAATAGCTTCCAGCAGGCCAGAGTTAAAATATAAAAACGATATTGATGGCTACGGTCATTTAGATACTTTTTATAATTTCTTCAGATCTGGAGTTCATAATGGAATTTATGAGAGCGAAGACTGGGGGTTCTGCTCAATCTGGCGTGAACTTGGAGGAAAAGTTTTGATTGACCCAACCATAAAGTTAGGTCATATTGGATGGAATAATTTTTCTGGCAATCCATTAAAATGGTGCCAAGAAGCAATCCACCGTTATAGCCAAGAAAACCCATGAAAAAAATAGAAAAGGCTTTTACTAGCAAAAACTTTTCTCACAAGCAAATCCACCGAGAAGGAGATTTCGCTATTTACGAGAGATTCTTTAATGATTCCCCAGAAAGAAAGCATTATGAGGTAGTAAAAATACAATCTCATAACGGCTATGCTATTGGCGGACAAATGTATCCTGCTAGTGAATATTATCCTAGCTCTAACGCTTGGGGTAGCGATGGATATACTTGCACCACCAAAGAAAATGCTTATAAAAGATTGGACAAAATGATAGAAGACAATAAGATAAGAGAAGAAGAGAAAAAGAAAAAGAAAAAATAAGCTTTTGCGAGTATAGCTTAATGGTAAAGTTCGAGTTTTCCAAACTTGCTATGGGGGTTCGATTCCCCCTACTCGCTCCAATTGGGGATTTGCATAATGGTAGTGCAGGAGTCTTTGAAGCTCTTTGTGGGGGTTCGATTCCCTCATCCCCTGCCATTTTTATGAAAATTTATAATATAGCCGTAGGATCAACTATTGTAATTGGACTCGTTGTGTCTGTACTTTATGGTATGTTGGTTGGCGTGGCAGTTAATTTTGCTTTGTTTTTAATTGTAGAGAAGTTTTTGTCAGAAGAATAACATGAAAGCATACATACAATTCACCGCCCATTTAGAACAACATTTTGATTCTCCAGTTCTGGAGATAGAAGTTCCGAATAAGACATACCTGAATAAACTTTTGGCAGATTTTAAGTGTTTGTCGCCTGATCCAACTAAAGTTATGGTTGATTTTATTGTTTTTGCTCATTCTATAATTGGAAAGAAGGTTATTTCAATTTATAATGAAGAAGACAGTTATTTTGATGTAACCCAAATTGCAACAAGAGTTCCAAATGTTGTTGAATTTGTGTATAAGAAAGATGATGGTAAGACAGATTGGCGCAAAGTAGATGTCCTAGAAGAGGATAAGTATTATGTCAAAGGACATGATCTTAATGACAATAATAGTTTTAAATGTTTTAAGAAGACTAATATTGTTGGCGGCAGAATGATTAAGCATTAATTTCAGGGCCAGAGTAGCTCAATGGCAGAGCAATACTTTTGTAAAGTAAAGGTTGCAGGTTCAAGTCCTGTCTTTGGCTCCACTTCTCAAAAAAATTTTTCAAGCTCCCCTTGACTTCTCAGGAACTTCGGTCATACTGAGAGCGTAAGTTAGGACGGCAGGTTGGAGAAGAGGTCATCTCGTCACGCTCATAACGTGAAGATCGCTAGTTCGAATCTGGCACCTGCTCCCAAATTTTTCTTGACTTTCTTCTAAAAAAAGTCATAGTCAAGAAGCTCTTTAAATGCGATTGTAGCTCAACGGTAGAGCAGCGGCCTTTTAAGCCGTTGGTTCCGAGTTCAAATCTCGGCAGTCGCACCAATTTTCGTTCTTTTAAAATTTTGAGCAGTGAGATCTTTTATATCTAACGTGTGTTAGTAATGTAAGATGGGAATACGTTCCCCCTGCTCAATTAATTTATAATTAGTTGCAAACTGTTTTTGCAATGATATTATAGGGTATTGTAGCGGGATCTTGGTCTATTGATTCTGGTCAAGTTTTCACACCCATCTTGTAACTACATAAAACAAGAAAGTTCTTTTTAAAATTTAGTGGGCCTTTAGCTCAACGGTTAGAGCAGGGAACTCATAATTCCTTGGTTATAGGTTCGAATCCTGTAAGGCCCACCAATGCTGGTCTGGTAGCTCAATAGAGCAGAGCAATCTCTTTATAAGGGATAGGTTGTGGGTTCGAAGCCCACCCGGACCACCAATTTTTGTTCTTTAAAATCTGAATATAGTTTGAAGTAGCAGCTTACTTCAATGATTGAGCAATTACATTATAGTGTCCGCTTAATTCAATTGAATTATACTTATTTTGTAACTTTGCAAGTAAATTATTTAAATTTGGTCCTATTGTTTTTGGCCCATCTGAATGAATATATTCAAATTCAAGATAGTCTGGAGTATACTTATTTAAGTCCATTTGTAATAAAATCGGGACATCAAAACCTTCGGTATCAATATAAAATTTATTTATTTTGCCTATTTCTTTTGTTATACTCGATAGCAACGTATTGATTTCTATAATAGGAACAATAATTTTAGTGTGAAATTGATGCCCATGACACTGTAAATGGTCTATGCTTAAAGAAGCGTGTTCGCTCATATCGCTATCTTGAGGATAGTAAAAAGAAATTAGACCATTTGATAGTCCAACTGCGCAGTTAATAACATTTAGTTTTTTTTCTAGAAAATTATATTTATTTTTGGCTGTTATAGCTGCATTTGGCAAAGCGTCAATTGCAAAAAAATTGTTTATTTGATCTGAATTTTCAACTATAAAATTATAAACTTCGTCATTGCAATCGTTGCACCCTATTTGAACTATATTCATATATTTATAGTATAATTTGAGTGATCTTTTTTATAAATTATTGGCCCATTCGTCTAGTGGTTAGGACAGTAGATTTTCAATCTATTAACAAGAGTTCGATTCTCTTATGGGCTACCAATTTTTTCCCTTGACAGGGGCCACATTCTCTAGTAGATTGTGCGCGTTCTTTTAAATGGCTTAGTAGACCAACGGCAGAGTCAACAGACTTAAAATCTGCAAAGTGTGGGTTCGAATCCCACCTAAGCCACCAATTTTCCAACACGATGCACCCAGCCTCCAAGGGCGAACCCATGACAACAGACTTGGACTTCTGTTGTGGACGGCATCTGAGGAAACGTTGCGGTTTGGGGGTCATGTCCCAGATCGCAACACAATTTGCCAACAGGACGCAGCTTGATGCTTTATGCAAATAAAGACTGATAGAGAGGCTAGTGCAGAAAATCCTGTATAAACTGCACATTAGATTTTGCAGCAATGAGGACAGTCGTGAACCGGGACGTAATCTGGGGTACTGGGAATACTCGGTATATCAGATAATTGAGTGACCTGATCTGCAATCCAAACAGTGCGCCCAAGTGATAATGGTTCCAGTCACTTTACACTGCGACAACAATGGGCAATATTTTATCTCGCTAGAAGGACAAGGGGCTTCATGCCCCGTTCTGGAAACAGACTTACTTCTAGTGGGATCTTTTTATGAAAAATGGTAGATTAATGTTTATTAAAGTACTTGGGTTCTTTTTAATTTTATATTTTGCCCAGAGTCTTAGGTCTGAAAAGATATTCAATGACGCCACAGATCCAATACTAAAGATGAATCACGCTTCAATAGTAGAAGGAATCCCGGCGATTATTGATTCTAAGTTAGAGGGAAACTCTTTTCAATGGTTCAAAGATGCGCGGCTACTTGATTGGGAAACAAATAGTTTCATCAAAATCAATTTTCCGCTAAATGGCGATGAAGGTAACTACTTCGTAAGAACTAAAAATAAAGGTATAAATTTTAAAGTTTCATTTGAAAAAAACATAAAAGTTTTTGTTAATGACCATGAACTGGAGAATGATAGGGTAGAAATTGTAGGGCCATTTGTTTTAAAACTTGTTCCATTTATTAGCGGCCTTCCTATAAGATATTCTTTAGATGGCTCTGAGCCTAATAGGCTTTCTCTTTTGTACGAAGGCCCGATCCAAATCAGCAATACCATTATGTTGCGAGCCGTAATAGAAATCCCAGAAACAGACTCCACTTACATACAAGTCAAATGATCTCAGAAGAATTTGAAGACAAAACCCTCTCTGACGAAGAATCCCGCATCGTCAGAGAGCTTTTTTATAAGAAAACTAAAGCGGAAATGTGGAAATACATAGACTCTTTGATACCCAACTTGCCCGAAACTGAAGAAGTCGAAGCGATATTTACTTCTAAAAATGTTATAATTAGAATTTGGAAATTTTAATTTTAATAATTATTATTTTATGTTGAAAACAAACGTTTCTTCAAAAGATATAAATGTAATTATAGCTCATTATGATGAAGATTTGTCTTGGACTAATAATCTAAGGCTTCCATTCTGTATTGTATCTAAAAATAAAATACCAGATGGGTGTATACCAAACAAAGGCAAAGAAGCGTCTTCTTATTTAGAATATATTATTAAAAACTACAATTCTTTGACAGATGTTTCTATTTTTATTCATGGCCATAGAGATTCTTGGCATAGCTCAAGAATAGACAAATATCTAAATGGGAAAAATATATTTCCCCTAGATTACTACAACATAAATCTTGTTTCCTCTCCACGGAATAAACAAAAATTACAATTTATCCCCGAGGAAAGCTATTATTTTTTGGAAAAAAACAAACATATCATAGAAAAAGAAATAAATCAAAAAATAAATATTCCAGAAATTCAATTTCGCCCTGCGGCTTGTTTTTATGTTAAAAAAGATGTAATTTTGAAACATTCAATAGAAGTTTATAAAAACTTATTCAACTGGATCATGACTACAGATGAAAGTTCCGCAATTTCCAGCAGAGTCTTCGAGTACTGTTGGCATATTATTTTTACTGGGAAACATATTGATAATTATTTAGAGTATTAACAGCTTGAATAATTCTTTAGAAACAAAAATAATTATAGCCCATTTCGGGGAAGATTTGCATTGGACAAAACACTTGACTTATAAATTTGATATTATATCAAAAAATACAATACCGGATGGAACAAAGCCTAACAGAGGGAAAGAGGCGTCTTCATATATAAGTTATATAGTAAAAAATTACCAAAGATTATCTGATATAACAATATTTACGCACGGTCATAGAAATAGCTGGCACCATCCAGAAAACATAGACCAAACTATAAATAGTATAAAATTTTATTATGATTATTTTAATATTAATTCTGTGTGTTCTGCGCGGCATGGAACGCCTCTTCTCAGTTTAGACCAAGAAAGTTTACTTTATTTGCATTCAAATAAATACATAATTGAAAATAAAATAAAAATTCCTATTGATCCTGTTAAAATAAAATTTAGACCTGCATCGTGTTTTTATGTTTCTAAAAAAACAATTTTAAAACACAAGATAGAGACTTATCAATATTGGTTAGATTGGTTTATGACAACCCCTGAAGATTCTGAAATTTCTAGTAGAATTTTTGAATATTGCTGGCATATTATCTTTACTGGCAGTCATGTAGATAGGTACTAATTATAACATTATGGAAAAATCAAGCCGAGAATTTATTTATCGAATCTGGAGTATAGAAGAAAAAAAGTATATAATGACTGGTTCCCTTTATGGCGTCGAGGGAATTGCTCATTTGACTTGTTGCTTCAATCGTCGCTATCATACAATAGAAGAATATACAGGATTAAATGATTTTAATGGTCAAAGAATCTTTGAGAACGATATTCTTGATTTTACCGCTCAATATAAACAAACAGGCCGAGTTCCTGTAATTTATTACGGCGGATCTTTTGGGTGTATTATTACTGATGATAGGGATTTTAAAGAGTTTTGGAATTTAAGTCATATTGTTCAGCAATATTATCCGAAGATCGTTGGAACTATACACGAAAATGATATCATTATTTAAGTGGCTCAAATGGTGGTTCTGGGAAACTCGCAGATGCCACCATTCTTCATTTGACGAATGCCATTCTAGCCACTATGATTTCGGCAGACATAAAGGCTGGTGGTGCAAAAAGTGCGGCAAAATGTTACATAATGTATGAATAAAATTATTATAGCTAAAAAATCTTTTAAATGCGCTTATTGCGGCAAGATGAAAAAAGGTGCGTATAAAATAGTCGATGATAGTAAATCTTGCGAAGTATGCAACAGAGCTTATGATTATGTATCGCCAAAGCTTTGCGCCGAATGCCCAACTTGCCAAGGCAAAGGATATTTAATAGCAGATAAAGTAATTCCATAAATAATATGAGCCGCGAATTTAAATTTAGAGTATATTCTTTCGTTTGCAAAGAATTTATTTACTTTGATATATATGATTATCCTCAAGGAATTGCTGGTGGCGTAAGCGAGCCGCAACAATTTACTGGATTAAAAGATAAATATGATAATCCTATCTACGAAGGTGATATTGTAAAATGGGATAACTTGAATTATCTTGTAGAATGGAATGATATAGCCTATAAATGGCAAGGAAGATGTCCATATTATCATTCATACCATCATCCAACTACAGAACATTTTAGAGACTTAATGAATGGTGTCATTGCAGGTAATTATTTTGAGAACCCAGAACTATTAAAGTAATATGAGACCGCTCAAATTCCGAGTATACATCAGAGAGCATAGTAAATATGTTTACTTTAGCCTTGGTGATTTTGATTATTCTGATAGATATTTGCATCAATCTGATATTCCTGTAGAACAATTTACTGGAAGTTACGATAAAAACGACAAACCAATTTACGAAGGCGATGTTCTTGAAAGACAAAACACAAGCTACTACTATAAAGTAGAATACTGCGAAAAACAAGCTGCATACATTTGCCGCGATTGTGACGGTGATTTTGTTTATTTATCTGATTTTGAGTATATCGTTATTGGGAACACGCATGAGTGGGCTTGCGCGAAACCTCCCGGTTTTGATCATAACGGAGAATGCTTGACTTGTGATGCGTGGGCCACAGATTGTCCATTTGCTAAATTTGATAAACGATAATCATTTGCAGATCGTAGTGTTTGACGCTACGTTATGTAATGCTTGATATATCAAACACTATAACTCATAATATCCTATATACAAGACATTAAACTATGGAATTTCAGATCAAAAAATACACAATGCGCCAAAAACTAATGCTGGCATTAATTACTTGTATATTTGTAGGAATTCCTATATTTATTTGGGCGTGGATATTTTATTATCTATATAATCTATGAGAATCAACATCATAAACGACGAAAAGAATTTTAGATTTTTATATATTGAATTGCAGTTTCCTAGGATAAGTAAAGTAGATAATTATAACGAATGGACTGATGATCATTTTACTGGATTTAAAATGAGTTTTCCGACAGAACTTTTTTATCTGAACGATGAAGATGGTTATTGGTATTTTGCCTTGACTTTGTTGGGCTTTGGCTTTAAATTGGTGAATCAGCATGGATACTGAAGAACCACAAATGAACGACGTAAAACTTTCAGATACTCATTTGCGCGTCATTAATCGCGCACTTGAGGTTTATTATCGTATGCGTAGTGGGCAAATTGGTATTGCTCTTGATACTGCGTATGATAAATGTATTGATTATGATAACCGCGATCTCATTGAAAAGATGGTTCGCAAATTAATTATTGACGACAATAAACTATCTAGCCCAAGTGCTAGTTACGGATTTAATAGTAACGAGATTGGCGATGCTCGTATTGCATACGAAATTCAATGTGTATTTCGGCAGTATTTAGCAGTTAAAAGAAATGATGGTTATTTTGATTATTCCACTGTGGATTTCAGAGATCCATTGAAGGCAAGTGATGAACCATTGCCAGAGATTGTTAATTTTGTCAAGCATATTGATCACGTTTTTACTCCTGAACAAAGTAAAAAAATAAATCAACTACATAATAAAAAGAAATACAAAGAAGCTTGGGATTATATCGACAGTTTAAAGCTTGATTTGCCCAAGGGAGAAGGTATAGAGTTAGTGCCGGGATTCAATGGCGTGACCATGCGTATTCATAAACCTCGCAGAGAAAAAAGATATGAATGAAGAACAATTTGATATAAAAGACGACAAGAGAACATACTATTACAATATTCTTGGTAAGATGATGCCTGATTATGAAAGTATGATGGCTTATTTATTGGATGAAGGTATATTATTTGCCGTCCCAGCGAGTGCTAAATATGATGGCGATAAAGAGTGTGTGGGATTGTTTATTAATATAAATGATTACTTTATTCCCGCATCAGATTCAGAAGCTGTAACATACGATGAATTGCCAAAGTTGTATGAGATGTATAAAGAAAAAAAATACAATGGCGTTTCTCAATTTGTAGCAGATAAACGAGGTATTCCTAATATTTATTGGCGCGATAAAGATAGTAACTTTAGAAAACCATCAAAATGAATATTCATGTTCCAGAAGATTTAAAAAACAAATACCCTCAATATGAATTTCGCGGCAAAATCAGGACAATTAAAGATCGCCCTGTTATTGAAGCATATAATCCTGTAACAGAAGATACTTTCTTTTATTCTTTTGAAGAGGATTTTTTTTGGTTTGCCGGTGAGATTCCAGATTACAAATTACAAAAAGTATTGTAACAAATAAATGAAACTAATAGAAGGCCATAAATACATTCATACTGACATCCTTGGCAAAAAGTGGGAGTTAACGTATACTGGACCTCGCCGCGAAATTAAAGGTTGCGAGTTTGAATTTTTTGTAGATGATAAAGGCAGAGGTTGTTTCTTTAATGATAGTGAAGTAAATAAGATGGAAAAGAAAGATATTCCTTGGCCCGATCCATTAGATCGTAGCGAAATTAAAGATTCAAAAGAAAAATGTGATCAAAAGTTTAAAGATGGAATAAGATATTTTCAAGGATAAAATTTCATTCAAAAACTTCATCTAACACTTCTTTATAACTATTAAACCATTCATCATTGTTCATTTGTTTATTAGGTATTAAAGATAAATCAATGCGCGAATTATAATTACAAAAACCATGTATTTTCGCGTCATTACAGTTAGCGTATTGCTCAAAATGATTTGGCAACGGAACCATTAATAAAGGTTTGTGTTGTAGTATAGCTTCTGCACTTGTTTCAAAACCACCGCTGCATACAACTGCATTACATACTTTCATCTTTTCTTGAAAGAGTTGGCCGTCTAAATTATATAATTTGACATTAGATATTGTTTGATGTTTGCGAGTAAGCTTTGTAAAACATTCAATATTTAAATCAGGATGTAGCGCGGCATTATCTACTAATCCAGAAACCATATCTTCATTCATTAAATAAACAAGGACAAAGTTTTCTGTTTTATTTGATGTATTATAACTTTCTTTTCTTAATATAGGTGGGCAAACAATCATATCTTCGCTATCAAATTTGTAATAACTTAAAGCCACAATTTTAGATTCTATACTCGTAATACCATTTATTATACCTAAGAATATTTTTTGAAATAAAAAACCATCTATTTTTGGATATCGTGATGATTCCATTGCATACTGATGACCAAAGCTAATATATTTAATATCACGAAAAAATATAGCAGTCAAGCCAACAAGCGGCTCATAAAAATTAACAATCATATCTGGTTTTTCTTTTTTAATCTTGGCGCAGATTTTAATAAAAGAATATATTAATTTTGGCATTTCTATGCAACCTTTTAAGAAAGTCTGCCAGATAATGACTTTACCATCCTTGCCAAATACAAAATCGAAGCCTTCGTATTCAAAAGTATCAAATGCATCTGTAAAATACTTTGCTAATCCTTTATTTTTCTTAGCCACAAATGCGGGGCCGATTTCATAATTCCTTGTTTTTAAATATTCTTGAACGCATAACGCTTGTGTCATATGTCCGTTGCCTTCGCTTTGTACGCCGAATAATACTTTCATAGGTTTATTAATTTAATTTCTCCTTCGATTGTTTCTATAATTGCTGTATTACTTTCGATCCAGTCGCCGCAGTTAAGATAATGAATATCATTAATATTTTTATCTGCTGGTTGATGAATATGACCAGTTACAACGCCATCATAACCTTTGCCTTTGCAATAATCAGATAATACATATTCGTAATTACTGATATACTTTACTGCTTCTTTTGCTTTTTGTTTTAAGAAATTACTAAAGCTAAATTTAAATATTCTGAATAATTTATTTAGCCCCAAACTTATTTCATAAATAAAAGATCCAACGTGTTGTATCCATTTATGTTCTGTGATAATACCATCAAATTGATCGCCATGTATAATAAGATATTTCTTACCATTCATTGCTATAAAATCAGTTTCGCGGCACAATGTAATGTTGTCACCAAAATGTAACCCATTATAATGCTCTAAAAAGTCATCATGATTACCGAAGACATAATATACTTGCGTTCCTTTTCTACTTAGACGTAGTATTTTTTGTATAATAAGATTATAATTATTGTGCCATTTGAAATTTTGTTTTAATAACCAACCATCTATGAAATCGCCCACAATATATAACTTTTCGCACTCAATATCAGATATAAAATCTACTAATTTCTGATGATTGCAAAAGCTGCTGCCAAGATGGCAATCGCTAATAAAAACAGTCTTGACTTTCATCAGTATAGATTACACTATTAACGCATGAAAAAAAAGTTCCCGACACTCAAAGATCGCCTTGACAATGCGCTCAAAGACGATCATACTGCCCTAGAACAGTTGGCAAAGACTCTTCCCCTATCTGACGCAGCCAAGAAAAAATATGACAAACTATCCAATAAAAAGTCTGGACAATAAATTTACTTACGGCATAGGAATAAATGATAATCATAAATCAGAACCTAAGATTATTATCCAACTTTCTGACATTGACAATCAGCAGCAAGTTCGCGTATCTATGGACCGCGAAGAGTTTTATCAATTTACGGATAAACTAAAAGAGTATTACCTTCATTATTTTTAATATGTTTTTCAAGAAAAAAGCCCCCGAATCTGTTAAGAATGTTGTCTCTGTTGTAAAGAAGTTAAAGATAAGTTTAGATATTTCTTATCTTCAAAATGGTAAAGTATATACTAGTTGTTATAGCTATACCGTAGAAACTGACAATCAAGAGGAAATGGAGACAAATTCAAGAAAGATCCTTGATACTTTGGAATTAGCTATAAGCAATATTTATACTCAATTAAACGAAAAAACCAGCGACTATATTTACATTGAAGAGCAATCATTCATTCTGAATAAAAAAGACTTCTTGAATTGTAATATTACTAAAACAGTTCTTAATTAATATATGAGAGCATATCTTGACTTTCGGCATTCTGATGAAGAGGCTGATCACTTTAATAAGATTGGTTTCGGTGCGAAGATAACCAATGCTTATGAACTAGAGAATGGATTTATTATTGTTGTTGTTGAATGGAATAGCAAAACAGATTCTCATAAAATTAAATACGCAAAACAAGGTTGTTCAATAAGTTCAAGCACTAAACAAGTTGGTGTTGAATTACAATTCCCAGATTTTCCATTTAGAGACGAAACTATACATAGTGTTTTTTATCCCGGTTTTGAAGTCATGCTCGACTATAAAGATTCTGATAAAAGAATGGAATATATATGCTTTCATAATTTAAAATATGAAGCGGTAGTTTACTTTGCTCCTGAAGGTTGGAATGATAATAAAAACTGTAAGAAAATAGATTTTTAATGAAATACTTAATTCTAATTTTAATTGCTGCTGCATCAATCGCCGCAGTAAATGATCTTAAATTAAAAATATACTATGTAATCACTTACAGAAGCAATGAAAGAGTGATTGAAAAAGTATATCTAAAGAAAGAAAACGCCCAAAAGTATATCAATACTTTCAAAGAGAATCACAATTACGAATTAGAAGAAGCCACTTTAACAGAATAATCCTATGACTGAAGAACGCGAAAAATATCTCGTAGAAAACTTCCCACTAATTTATAAAAAGGAGGAAGGATCAAATAACCCATACTCTCTATTTGGATTTGAGTGCGGCGATGGATGGTTCCGCATCCTCTACTGGCTCAGTAAGCATATCCAAAATAAGATAGATCGAAATAACAGATGGGCTGAAAAATATCCAGATCAATACAAAAAAATTGAACAAGTAAAAGCCGTACAAGTAAAAGAAAAGTTTGGCGGCTTAAGGTTCTATTATTGCGGTGGCGATGAGCAAATTGGTGCTGTGGTTTCTTTTGTGGAGGAAATTAGTTATTCTATTTGCGAAACTACTGGTAAATTTGAAGATATTGGTCATAATACCAAAGGCTGGATAAAGACTCACCACGCTGGACTTTCTAAACCAAAAGACTTCAAATTTGTTGATGACGAAGAACTTCGCAAGCTGAATTTAGGAAATAATTAAAAATTAAAACTCCATGACAAAAGTAATAATAAAAGCAATACTATTAGAAATAATACTTAATATTATTTGTATAACTTGTGTTTATTATCTATGGAATTGGATAATGCCAAGCATAATATTGGCTAAAAGAATTACTTTCCTTGAGGCTTGGGGTTTGCGTACATTGGTGCAATTTTGCGTGTGGTCCAGAAATTTCGATAAAAAATGAAAGCCACATTCGATTCGGAAGGCTATGTTACAGACGAAACGCTTTCTTCGATTTCCTATTGGTATAGAAATAATAACTGGGAGCCTGAGTCTTTCTTAGCTTTTGCTGAGAGTGCATTTAATAAGCACTATGGAAAGTGGGAAGTTATTGATAATTACGATAAACTTTCATCTTTCAGTTATAAAAATTTTAAGGCATTAGAAATCGCTACTGGCGGCTGGGGCAGCAATGAAGCAGTAATTAATGCCATGCAAAAAGCCATCTTTTGGAGTGTTTTTTGGAAGGCTTCTTTTTCTGGGGGGTTATTTATTTTAGATTTGGATCTAATTAAGCCCACAAAAGACGAGAAAAAAATCTTGACTTCCGTCTCAAAAGGTTCATAATAGAAGCGTAAGGTTTGGGTTCCCGTAGCTCAGTTGGATTAGAGCATTCGCCTTCTAAGCGAATGGTCACAGGTTCGAATCCTGTCGGGAACGCCACCTTGAACAAAGAACAATACCATTCGTCAAGAGAAATAAATCTCTCTTCGTCATCACAGAGACACTTTTTAGCAATCCAATTTCTTTTTAGAGCAAATTCTTCTCCGCAATATTGGCAGTTCATCTCCTTTCTTTACCTTTCGCAAGTTCCAAAATAGTTACAATTACATTAAATGACAGAAACGATACTAACCAAAGACCAACTGTTCGACATTAACGAGTTCATCTACCAAAATGGACACGAATCTCTGTGGAGAGTTGGCGATAAACTAGAAAAAGTTCTTGGCGAAATTGCTATCTGCCCAGAAAAAGATAAAAAGATTAGCAAATTTTTGTCCAAGCATGGCACGAAAACAGTCCACGCCTTGAATGACTCTATTTTTACGCTAGTAAAAGATCTGCTTAAAAAAGAAGAAATAGTCGAACTGCAACCTGCATGAGCAAAAGAACTTTCATCCTACATTTAGGAGAGCAAGATAAAAATCTTGTAGATGATACTGACATAATCAGTATAATCACTATCAGAGTAATAGAAATTTATTTAGAAATAAACAAGCAAGCAGAAGTACCTGTGGAGTTTTTAACGATTATTAAAACTTTCATAGAAAAAAATCTTGCTCGGAATAGCTCTTCCAATTATTCTGTAGACATTGACTTTGAAAAAGACTTAGTTGTGTAATACAATACAATTATGTCGCGCCATGCAAATCTTCCTTTCCACATTTATGTAAATGTTAATAATAGATTTCTTGGAGAAAAGATGCCAAGTGGCTTTACCCCGGCCATTTGGCATTCTGTTTATTGTAGATCTGATCAGGTATTAATGTGTCATGTTTTGCTTGAGTCTGGTGCTAATTGGAGCGGCTTACCAGTTCAGGCTTTGTCTGTCAAAGAAAATTTTGATTATCCTGAAGACGCTTTGATGCCTTGGGCAGCAATGGGAGATGAGTTAGACATCTTTCATTCTAAATACCTAGAAGGATTAGAATGCGAACCCATAGAAATATTTACAATAAAGGCTAGACATACTGGAATAATTATTGATTGGAAAGATGGCTTTAGCAGATATCCCCAAGAGCATAAGCCATTAAACATGATAGAATTAGAAAACGGGCAATTTGCTTTTCTTCCTAATAATTATTTACTTTACAAAGATAAGCATTTTGTTTCCAAGAATGCCAGAGAAAACCTCAAATATTACAAGAGAAATGAAAAAGTCTATTGGGGACAATAAAAAAGCCAGCCTTTCGGCTGGCCTTTGTTTTATATCTTAGTGTCTCCCGGGTAAGGTTTTAAAGATTTATTTAACTCTTTTGGAGTGAAGATCTGCTTTTTAGTTACTGGGCTTTTTACAGGATAATCAGGATTAACAGTTTTTTCATACTTTAGTTGGAATTCCATATCGTCTTCTGTGAATGGGCCAACTCTTTTTTCTTTATCTTTATGTATGCTTGGCTCGACAACTTTTTTATATGTTTCATTTACTAATTTTGTTGCCTCTTTATCAAGCATAAGAGGTGGCTGGAATAATTTTGCTTTTGTAGATTGCCCTTTTTTGTATTCTAATAAGCAAGATTGGAACTTCTCTTTATCAGATCCGTCTTTAGAAGGAATACATTTTTGCAAAAATTGCCTGAAGTTCTTTCCTTCGGTTTGATACATTGATTGGTACTCTTCTTCAGATTCATAAGAGGCTCTTGATCTTATTAGCTGGTCTTTGGTTTTGGTAAGAATATCTCCCTTTTTATAGGTAGGCCCGTCATTTGTTACTTTGTACTTTACTACTTTGCCCATTCTATTAGGCAATTGTTCTACTGATTCTACTATCCCTTCGCTTCCGTAGTGATCGCAAGAAGGATTTATGTTTCTAACCATAGATCCATTTTCATACTCATCCTCCTCATCTTCCATTTCGCCATCTTCACTAGCATTAGAATAATCATCTTCTTGATTAAACATGACGTAATTATGTATCATTATCATGTAGTCTTCTGTGACAGCAATTTTCCCCTGTAGCCACGATTCGGTTAGATTCTCTTTTATGTTAGGGTTTTCAAGGTTTGCTAGTATAGCATTTACATGGCCTTGTATTGATCTCAAAGACCCAATCGACATTCCTAAGAAATCACTCTTGTATTCTTCAAATTCATCTTCTTCTGATTCCATTTCTACTTCTTCTGCTTTAGCAAGGTCAGGCCAAATTTTAAGAAGCTCTGCTTGGTCCCAAAAAGTTGCGCCATCCCACTCTTCCTCCTCTGCTTGGGCTTTCTTTAGAGCGTCTTGTTTTGGATAATCTTTATCGCCGGGTTTGGCTGGCTTATAACTCTGACCAAGACGTTCTTTTTTCTTTTGAATATTGTACCAGAGACCCTTTGCGGCTTCTGCTTCTAAACTAACAGTAACTTCTTCAGATCCTTTTACTGGCGCACCCGCTCTCCATTGATAGCAAGACCAGTAACGAGCTTTCCATTTAGGGCCGGGATTAGCGCAATTATGCCTAGCTCTGAAGTTTTTTCTTCTAGCTGGGTTGTCTCTTTTGATTTCCATGTTTGGATCACCAAAATTGACTTTTACTACGTTTCCTTTTTCGTTTTTTGTATAAACAGAAAACTTTTTTGGGCCACCGGGAGTTCTGAATGGCTTATTTAAAGTCTTTTTTTCTTTTGCGGCTCTGATTTGATCTGTGAAATTAAGAGTCATATTGAATGCTATTACACTTTTTCTATTAAAAGACTTGACTTTTTTCTAAACGAAAGGAATATTGTTTTTGTAAAAAGTTCCATGTTTGTGCGATTTTGAGCCAAATAAGCGATTCTCAGATAACTAATGTAAACATTTTTAAGATTTTATGTATAGTTGATTCTATAAGTGTATTTGTAAATATGAAGATAGAATTGGGTTTACATATAGTAAAAAGGCTAAAGACATTAGATGAATTTGCTGACCTTGGCAGAGATGAATTAAAAGAAAGCGTAACTGAATTAATAGAAGAGCTATTAGAGGAATACGCTAATGATAATTGCACAGACGATGGAAATGATAACCAAGATGATTATGAATAAAGAAACCTTAAATGAATTACTAAAAGAATTGCTGTTAGCAGTTCTACAAGACGATGAAAAAATGAAAGAATTAGATAAATCAATAAACCCTAATTCACATAGTCAAGCCGTTCATTTAACAAAAACAATTCTTGAATATGTCAATCAATAAAGATAGAGAGCAAAGAGTTCAAGATATAGTAAATCGCACTCTTGTTTCTACTCAAAGCGTTAATTGGTGGGAAAAAGAAATGGACACTACGATAGCAGCAATGGAAAAGTGGGAATCTAGCAATCACCCTCAAGCAGAAAGAGAATGGAATAAGCTAAGAAACAAGTTAGAAACGCTAATTCCCAGAGCGCAAATGGAAATAGAAGTGATAAATAAATTAGAAAAAGAACTTGATGCTATTCAAAAAGAAATAGATGAAGAAGCGAAAAGCAAAAACAACAAAAAAGGCAAGCGGAAAAAAGGGATTTAATTTTTATCAGGTAATTTCGCAGAATAGGAAATTTAATTTCGGCGCATTCCCTCCTTCCAAGGAGGGCCTCGGCATGGCAAGGAGTTGGGCCGAGAAGATGACCGAAGAGACTGGTGAAAAGTGCGTGGTAAAAAAGCGTTGACAGGCGAGAAAATCTCTGAAACCCCCGTTTTTGCTGGGGTTTTCGCTCAAAAAATTTTTCAAAGTCGAGCTTGACCGCAGGGCATAAGGGTGTAGATTCGGTGGGTAGTCTGAACTCTAACTTACGTCTGCTGCATGATCGCTCTGGAAAAACCTTACACCGTCCGCAAGTCTGGCATAGAAAATGATGGTATCTCTTTCGGAATCAAGAAAGAGGGTCTCGCCCACATTTTCAACGTCCTTCGCAACCAACTCTACTCAAACAAGATTCTCGCAGTCATCCGAGAATACTCTTGCAATGCCTATGACGCTCAAGTCGAAGCTGGCAATTCAGACAAGCAGTTCATTGTGACCTGTCCCACCTTGGACGATCCCTCCTTCAAGGTGCGTGATTTTGGCCTTGGTCTGTCCCCTGAAGAGATTGCTGACGTTTACGCCTTTTACGGAGAGTCAACCAAGCGCAACAGTAATGCTCTGATTGGTCAGCTTGGCCTTGGCTCCAAGTCTGGTTTCGCTTATGGCGATAATTTCGTAATCAGGAGTTTTCATCAGGGGACTCTCTATACCTACAACGCTTTCTTGGATGAAACCAAGATCGGCCAGATACTCAAGATGTCTGAGGAGGCTACTTCTGAGCCTGATGGTGTTGAGATTATGATTCCTGTTAGGATTCGGGATATTCACACTTTCAAAGAAACTATTGCTACTTTCTTCAAGTATTTCAAGAACAAGCCTCAAATTGCAAACATTGAACAGTCTTTCTTGGATACTTACTGGAAGACTAACGACCTAGTTCTTTGTGGCGAAGGCTGGCAGTTTTTGAAGTCTCGCAATTCTTGGGACAAGACTCCTTCCCTGATGATCATGGGAAATGTTGCGTATCCTCTGGATGGCAGTTCAGTTGATAACCTTCCCTCCGTTTTCCACTCTGATTTCATTGTGGAATTCAATATCGGAGAGCTTGAGGTTTCTGCGAGTCGAGAGTCCTTGCAGTTTTCCACTACTACCCAGAACGCAATCAGGAAGCGTTTCCAAGCCATCAAGGATGAAGTTGGCGCGAAGATCAAAGGAATGATTACAAATGCTAAAAGTCTTTTCGAGGCCAAAAGCATTTATAATAGTTTGACTTCTGCTCATGGTGATTTCTATCGTTTCCAAAAGCAGTTTTCTACTATCACTTGGAACAATATCAAAATTGATAATGATTATATTTCTGCTTCCGCTAACGTCCATAAGGGCTTTAGGCTTTTTGAAATTGTTAAGAGTAAGAGGTCAGATCGGGTAATCTCTCGGATTGTCGATAATAAGACTATTCGCTGCTATTCTTGGTGCAGGTTGTATGTTGATGATACTCATCATAAATTCATGCAGCGTTTGGCTCATTATGTCTTTGACGACAGGCAAACTGGGATTTCTACTATTTACGTCATTCAGTTCTTGAGCGAGCAAGCCAAGAAGGACTGGTTCAATGACGTTGGCATGGCGGAGTCCGAGATTCCTCTCGCCTCAAGCGAGAAGATTAATAAGATTATTTACCCCAAGAACGCTAATGGTTCTTCTCCTGCTATTCGGGATACCAAGCATTCTATCAACGAGTTTAAGTTGAATCTTCAAGCCACCAACTCTTGGTATAAAGTTAAGAGTGATCAATTCTCTGAGGCTTCATTTGACTTCAACCAAGGAGGGGTTTACATTCATATCAATCGTTTCCATTGTAAGCGATTCTTTGATCCTGCTGACCTTGATTGCCTTACTGAACCTTCAAAATTCATTAAACTGCTGAATTATTCAGAGAAGGGTTTTGAGATCACCTACCCTGAAATTGCTTGTTTCAAGACCGAGACCGCAGAGAAAGCCTCCAAGAGTAAGAACTGGCAAAGCCTTGAGTCTTATGTTAAAGATTATATTTCTAAAAACTGGACTGACGGGCAATGCCAGAAAATTGCAAATTATATTCACCTTCAAGGTTTCTTGAAGGATTATCGCATACAATGGGAATACATGATTAATATCAAAAACATTCCCGCTATTACCAAGTTCCAAGATCTTGTTAAGTCTTTTTATCTGTTTAAGAAGAACGGATATCTTGATAAAGATACTTCTGATAATTTGATTGACGTATTCAATCGCGCTGGTTTCAAGGATACCGTTTGCGGCGGCTTGAAGCCTACTCACGACCTAAAGAGAGAAATTGAAAGTATTTTCAATAAATACGAAATTTTCAAAGCCGTTGACTGGTACGAAATCAAAGGACCAAAAATCGTGCAAAAGTACCTTGAGCTTGAAGAAAAAGCCTTGACTCTCGTCCAAACCCAGCCATAATCCGCTCGTAGTCTATGAAAGCACCTGCATTCATCCTCACCGAAAACTCCCTCACGGTTAGCCTTGAAGGGAAAACCTACACCATCAACTCCGGTCATCCGAGTTGGCGGCAAGCAATCGAATCCTTGAAAGCCAAGGATTACCAAACACTCAAAGAGCTTGTTTCCGTAAAGAAGGCGTTCGCCTCCTTTACTGGCAACAAGGTCCAAGTAGTTGACGGTCAGGTTTTCTTCAACGGAGAACCGATTCACAACTATCTCACCGACAAGATCCTCTCCTTCATGGAGAAAGGTCTGCCGCATGAAAGCCTCATTAAGTTCCTTGAGCGTTTGATGGCGAATCCTTCCCGCCGAGCGATCAACGAACTGTATTCATTCTTGTCTCACAAGAATCTTCCGATTACTGACGCTGGCACATTCTTGGCCTACAAGAGTGTCCGTTCAGATTACACCGATCATCATACTGGTGAGTTCAATAATTCTATTGGAAATACTTTGGAGATGACTCGCAACTCTGTTTGCGACGATCATAATCAAGGTTGCTCTGTTGGCTTCCATGCTGGATCGCTGGAATACGCATCTAGTTTCGGCGGTTCTGGTTCAGTCTTGCTGATTGTCGAGATTGACCCTGCTGATGTCGTTTCGGTCCCTTCTGATTGCAATTGCCAGAAGCTCCGCACTTGCAAGTATAAGGTTGTCGCTGAATATTCTGGTCCGTTGCCCGAGCATTATACCAAAGATGCCCAATCAGCTTATGACATATCAGATAATTCTGATGAAGACTATGACGATGATTCAGATTGGGACGACGATGACGATGACGATTCTGAAAATGAAGTTTCTGTCACCGTGCAACTCGGGAATAAATCTCATAAATTTGTGAGGGACTCTAAAGGTCGCTTCACGAAAGCAGAGTAAGTAGACTACACCTAGGGGGCGGGGGAAACCTCGCCCCCTTTCTAGTATGCAATTGGATTTTATTGGAGGGATTTACAATAATTCTCTTATTCAAGGAGATTTATTTGACGGGCCAATTGTTAGAAAGCCTTTTACTAAAGATGTAGAGGAGTTCTTTCATTCTATTAGCTCAAATGAAATAGAAGAGCATCAAAACTACTGGGATAAGTTGACCCCAGAAGAACCAGAGCAAAAATTCCAGAGATATTTGTTTGCCTTCTTGTCTGTCCATACTACATGGGAGAACAACGTAAAAGCCTACCTCAGAATAAAAGACTTCTGGAACTGGATAGGAAATGATGAAGAGTTGCGCTCAAGATTAATTGAGTGCGGAGTTGGCTTGCATAATAATAGAGTGAGATTTATTTCTGCTTTTTCTAAAGATTATTGGCAAAACCGCAAGTCAGAATACGAAAAAAAGAATTCCGAAAAGTGGACTGAATACCGGGACAGGCTAGAGAGTCGCATCTTGGGGCTAGGGCTGGCTAAAACTAGCTTTGCTCTGGAAATGCAGCATCCATTAGAAGCTCATTGCTTTTGCGCTGACACTCACCTTTTCCAACTCTATAAATTAAATCAATCCAAGCACGGCAGACAGTACAAGAATATAGAAGAGCATTGGCTTATCTGGAGCAAAATGTTTAATGTTCCTAGTTACATTGCTAGGGCTATATTCTGGAATAGAAAACAACAGCAAAAAAATTGTCACTACTGGGCTTATTGCCTATGACGGAAACTGTAAACAAATTAATTTCAGAGATAGAGTCGGAGCCGCTTTCTCAAGAAGAAGAAAAGAAGCTCATTCACATTTATCAAAATAAATTAGACGGATGGTTTGAAGCAAAAACTAAAATTATTCATTCTTGTTTATTGTACGTTGTCAAATGCGCTAATGAATATTCTATCTGCCAAGACAAAGCAGAAGATTTAATCAGCGAGGGATCTATAGGGCTAATGGAAGCCTTAGATAAATTTGATCAGAGTAGGGAAATCAGGTTCCTTACTTTCGCAAGCTACAGTATAAAAGGCAAAATGCTTAAATACTTAGCCAAGATTTATTTTAACACTCTTCATGCACCGCAAGATGTAGTGCGTCTTGCGATTAAAATAAAAAACTATATTCAAGAATATGAATCTCAACATCAACACGCCCCAGAGAAGCAAGAGCTAATGGATCATTTTAAGGTGGACGACTTTAATCTTGGGTACATCTTAACATTAATTGAATCTAAATCTTTATCTTTAGATTATAAGAATGATTGTGGTGCAGAGTTTTATCTTGAGCTTAAAGACAACACGGCTATCCGCCCAGATGCCGCAGCAGATAACGTAGATGTTTTAGCTATCATTGAGAATATAGTCGCTTGCCTCCCAAAGAAACACAAATTTGTTATAAATAACAGATATGGTTTTAATAATGCCGAACGCAAAGACCTTGCTTCTATTGGGGAAGAGCTTTCGTTATCAAAGCAAAGAGTAGCCCAGATTGAAATCGAAGCTATGAAAATAATAAAACGAGAAATCAAAAAAAAACAAATTACGATAGAATGCTTACAGTAATTGGCTACGAGGGAACCGGCAAAGGACTTGTGCTTATTCTTTTTATTTGGATTGCTCTTGTTGCTATCTGCTGCTTCATCAATGACTGAGCATGGGCCGTGCCAAGAGGACTTTAAACTATAAAAAATATTCCCAGAAAATCGCTCAAATGACGTTGACTTTTCGGTTAAGACCCTCATAATGAGGGCAGATCATGGCGAGTGCCTTGATCCTCACAACAACAACAAAAGTAAATTAGTAGTATCGTATGGCTAAGAAGTCTGGAACCAAGCATCACGTTATCATCAAGTTGAGCGACCTCAACAAGATGTTCAAGGACAACGACGTTATCCCTGTCCCCAAGGGATTCGTTAAGAGCATTGCCTACCTCCTGTCTGCTCATTCAGTCTCTCTGGATGAAGTGAACAAGGATGCAGGAAACCCCGTTGAGGCATCGGAGGCCGAAGCCACCGAGACTGTCAGCGAGGAGAAAGTCCAAGTGACTGAAGTCAATCTTGACTAATGAGTTTTGATAAAATCATTGGGCAAGAAAAAATAAAGAAGAGACTCTCCTTTTATTTAGAGAGTCAGAAGAAGACGTTTGTTTCTCCTCATCTTCTTTTCGTAGCTCCCAGAGGGAGCGGCAAGACTACGCTGGCTACTTTGTATGCCAAGCAATTGGTGAATTCAGATGGAGCGAACAGGAGAGCTTATCTTGTCAATTGCTCTAGCTTGAAATCAATCAAAGCATTCTTTGATGATGTAGTTGATACTTATGTTATAGGTAAAGAATCTACTATCATCTTTGACGAAGCCAGCGAAATCCCAAAACCAGTTGAAACGGTTTTGCTCACTATCTTGAATCCTAATAAAGAAAATAAAAATACATTTCTTTATAATGATGCAACGATAGAATTTGACTTCAGGAAAATAACATTCTTGTTTGCTACTACTGAAGCTCACAAAATACACCATGCGTTGATGGACAGACTGGAGCGAATTGATTTAGAAGAATATTCTAATGATGAACTCGCTGCAATTGTACAGAAGAATACTGATGTTCCCATAACCCCAAGGGCCTTAGAGGAAATCAAAAAGGTTCTTCGCGGCAACGCAAGAAAGGCCACCCAGATGGCTAATAACATCACTCTTTATATTGATTCTGTCGATAAAGAAGAATTCAGTATGGAAGATTGGCAAGAATTTAAGTTAAGGTTGGGGATCAATCCTCTGGGGCTTACCCCAATGGAAATAAAGATTCTTAAAATCTTATCTGAAAAATCTCTTACTACCTTGACAAACTTGAGTGCCAAGACTCAAATGTCTCGCCAGTCTCTGCAAAGAGATGCTGAAACCTACCTCCAGAAATTGAACCTGATGGAAATTACTGTCTCTGGCAGGAAGATTACTTCATTGGGCAGGAATTATCTGGAAAGTCTGAAATAAAAATGGGGGGGCGAAAGCCCCCCCGTTATTTAGTTTAGTTATTTTAATTTGTACCTTTAAGGTTTCCTTCGTAGTAATAAAAAATGGTTCCCGCTGAAGCGTTTGTTACATTTCCGGTAACAAGAAAAGGTGCATTATCTAAATACAATTGATTAGTTAAGGAAGTTGGTATGTTTACTCCGTTCGCTGTGAATCCACTAATAGCAGCAGTAATTGCAATATCATAACCTTGTTTCGCAGGTATAGTTCCAGATAAATTAACGCTAGAATAATTCATAAACTTCATTACACATAAAAATATTCTATGGAAATCACTATCAGCTATTTTGACAAAGAAGATAACGAAAAAGAAATTACAGTAACAGTTGATGTCTCTGCTTACTTTGATGGCATTGGACCCTATGAGTATTGGGGATTCAGAGGCTATGACAAAGGGCAACTTTGCGTAGATATCAATAGTGTTTGTTATGATAAGGAAGGCTTGCCCCAAGATGAAATAGATGAAATAGAAAAATATTTAAAAACTCGGGAATTCCAAGAAAAAATTTACGAACAATACCTTGACGACCAGCAGTCTGCGAGAGAAGATGCGGCTGAAGCTGCCTACGAAGCTCGCATGGAAAATAATTATTAAAATTACCGAAAAAAACTTCTTGCGCCTCACCAAAAACCCACTAAACTCACCCCTGACATGAAAATCATTGACCTCATTGCCTCCCAAGCTGGCCTTGCTCGCTTCGCCAGCTTCACCTACTGTTCCCGTTCGACTGGCGAGGTCGCCAGATACACCTTGCAACTGGGATTCAGCTACCGCAACATTCTCCAGAAGAGCATCATGGAGCTTGAAGTGGACAAGCAGATTATGACAGATTTACCTCGACAAGCGGCAGACGAGATCCTAGCCTCTTTGAACGCCAGCCTCGCTGGCACTCAAACCAAGTATACAAAGAAGGATATTTATGAAGACTACAAGGTCGATGGTAAAACTATCCAAGGTATCAAAGTAAACAAGAACGATGGCTCGCTAAAGATTTTTGGTTTAGTTACTTCCAAGGTGCAGATTACTCCTCCAGTTACTCCTTATAAAGAAGTTAAGAGTGCGCCTCTTACTATCGAAAAGAATAAAATCACAAAGACTCTTCCGATTGGTCGCTTCCGCGAATTTGCTCTTGACAACTTGGCTATGGCTAAGTTGAATGGCGAAACTCTCGTCCTAGAATGAAAACCCAATGGCCTCCGCATAATATGATTGTTGTAGATAAAGTATCATTTGATCTATTCACCTTGTCTTATGTCATTTACAAAGACTCGGATGTATTTCAGCATATTAAATATAACCTTGAGGCTTGGGAAATTGCTCAACTTCTAGGAAATAATTAACTTTCGGTTAAACATAAACACAAAACACAATGACTGCAATTAAACTAACTAAGAAAGCTCAGAATATTGTTAATCAGATTATGTCGTCTGATGCAATTGAAATCACTCACGGTCCAGTATATCACCTTGTTTATAGAGGAGATATAACTCTTAACTCTGAAAGTTTGGATTGTTTTGTTGATGTCGATGGGGATTCTGGAGAGGTGCAAATCACAAACGAAACTCTCAATTACGCTAAAATTGAAGATGGCATTATCGAAATTGATTCAGAGCATATTAAGCAAGACCACTATAACGGCATCTCCATTAAATTGTTCAAGCTGACTCCCATCGTAGCAATCGAATAATCTTTTTAATTAAGAGAAGTAAAATACAGGCAATGTAGCGGAGTTTTTTAACATTTTTCTCTGGTTACTCAATCGCCTGTCTGGTAACTACATAAAAGCCAGACCTTCTCTTAATTTTTTCTTTTTTATGCAATCTTTTGAATATTATAGCATCAGCGATGCCTATGACCAAGAAAGGCTTCCTGATCCTTTGCGTCTTAATTATAGTACAAAAGAAAAAGCTATTGAAGTAGCTATCAAGAACTACAAACCTCGCTTTCGCCTTGATGATGTTCATCATTCGCTTCGATTGAGTGGAGTTTATCAAAATTATAATTGTTCTCTTTATGCATTCAGCGAAGCCTATTCTGGTAATTTTTCTGGCTATTATGAACTTTTCCTTGGAGAGACTCAACACGCAGTAAAGGATAGTTCTATTGAGTTTTTTGCTGAGTTATTTATTCTATTTATAGAAGCTGAAAAGACCTATACCCCAGAAGTTAAAGTCGCTGGTCAACCTTATCAACCTGCTAAAAAAGAAATCAAAAAAATTAGAGAGATTGGTCCTTTGCCATTGTATGGATGCAATAAGTATGGCAATTATATTTATGGCGTAGAAAACAACATGGACAATTGGTACAAAACTTTCAGAGCTACTGTTAAAGACAATCTTTACATTAATCACGACACACTAGATATTCACTAAAATGAGCGAACAATACAAAGCAGGATACAAACAAAGTTACGCATGGTGGGATGCCAAAGGATCAGATATCCCGCAAGGAACTTATTCCATGATAAATGAAAAATTTAAAGCATGGGAACAGCGTCGAGGTTTTCGTAATGATGAAGATGAAATTAATCCAGAAAATCCTGAGCCTGTCAAGCTCCTTCGCGGAAACGCTTTGAGGGCTAAACTGGCACTAGAAAGCAAGAAGAGAGTTCTTGCTCAAGAGGCGGCAAAAGCTGCGAAAAAAGCTGCAAAAAAAGGCTTGAAGAAGAGCGAAAAGCCCACTAACTTTGCCCCTGACATTGTTGGCAAGCAGTTCGCCAGCAACAACAACGCCCAACGCAAGATAAAGCAATACATCTTGAAGAATCACTTAATTATTCCTCCTGATTATGAGTTTGGAGTAAATAAGATTGATTGGGGTTGTTACGAAATCACCGGCATCAGAAAGCAAACCAAAGGCTTTAAGAAAAATGAAAATCGTAATAAATAAATGCTTTGGCGGCTTTGGTCTTAGCCAAGAAGCTGTTCTTTTATATGCCAAGAAGAAAGGTCTTAATCTAATTCTTGAGCGTAATAAAAGTATAGGACTAACTCATTATTATTTAAATGAAAAGAAAGATGGCAATTATTTTTATGAAGGCGATATCAAAAGAAATGATCCTATTCTTGTCGAAGTTGTAAATGAGCTTGGAGAAAAAGCAGATGGTACTTATTCTGAATTAAAGATCGTTGAGATCCCTGATGATGTTGAATGGATTATTGAAGAATACGATGGCAAAGAGTGGATCGCAGAAGATCACCGTAGATGGAGTTAATTATGAAAGAAATTAAAACCCAAACTGTATACCTTTGCCCCGAGACTGGCAAGAAATGCCGCTCCCGTGCAGAAGCTGAACGTAGTGCTGCCGCAGCAATCAAAGCCAAGGAAGAGGCTGCAATTGCCGCAGAGCAAAAGAGACTGCAAAACGAATCTAATATCGAAAAGAAAGATTGGGTTCGCTTAAATCTTACCAATATCGAAGACATTCCCAAGCTAATAAAAGAAAAAGCCAAAGAATTCTGGAATCTTGATTGCGAGATTGAAGTTGATGTTTCTTTCGGAAATGTTTCTAATTCTCACGCCGCACCAATCGGAAAGAAAACTAATTGGAGTGGCAAAGACGATAATTATCCTACTAAATTTCTAGGTTGGAGTGGGCAAGTTAAAGGCAATATCTTTAATTATAAAAAGAATAAGAATTCCAGCGATTCTATAAATTCTTTGCTATTTAATAATTATGGAAATGGACTTGGCTTTAGAGGTTTCCATACTAGCTCTGGTTGCCCCGGTGATTCTGGTGGTGAATACCCTATGAACATTGGGTTCTATTTCTTCCTTGAAGATTTCCCCAAGCTCGCTGAGTCTTACGAATTATTCAATACTGAATATCAAAAGGTTATTAATCACAAGGAAGCTATAAAGCGACGTAATGCTCAAGCAGAATATCATTCTAATTCTCAACCTGATGTAACTGAATTAGAAAACCAAATCTTTGAGTTGAATCTTAAGCTGGCAAAATTGACTACCCAGCATAGAGAAAAATATATCCTTGACAATCCTGTAGCCCCGCCTACACTTGACTCAAGGCTTGAAGACTTGAAGAAAGTATTTAAGTCTTATTCTGGCTACGGATTATTTAAAAATATCTTTGAATACGATGATATTGACGAGGAAGATTAATAAATTAAATATATGAGTTACGCAAATTTTTTCGAGTTAAAAGGCAAGATAATTAAAGAAATAAATGGTCTGGAAATAAATAGCGATGAAGTATTCATCAGAACTAATGATGAAACTTATAAAGTATATCACGAACAAGATTGTTGCGAACACGTTCGCATTGTTAAAGTTATCGGAAATGTTAATGAATTGATTGGTGAAGTAATTTTTGCAGAAGAAGATGCTGGCGCAAATGATCCTGATTGGCATAATGAATATTATAATGATCGTCACACTTGGACTAAATATGTTTTGAAGACTGCAAATGCTAGTTTGGAATTCTGGTTCCTTGGCGAATCAAATGGTTATTATAGCGAAAGCGTTAGCATTAAAAAGATATGATTTGCTCAAAAACTAAATCCAAAGCCAAACTAGAAGATTGCGCCGTGTCTTGGAGCGGCGACAGTATTTCTGTTTGTTCTAAATGTAGAATGAGCGTTTGGGATTTTAATTTTGACGACTTTCATGTAGAAGATGTTATGGATCAAGATGACGGTAATCATTTTTTTAATTAATTATGAAATACAGAAAAAAACCCGTAATTATAGAAGCAACGCAATGGTTCAAGCATGGCGATCATCCAGAAGTGGTGATACTAGATGGCGTTCCAACTCAAAACGGTTGGATAAAAACCCTTGAAGGAGGACATATAGTTACTCCCGGTGATTATATTATTACTGGTATAAAAGGAGAACACTATCCTTGCAAACCTGATATCTTTGAAGCTACTTATGAGAAAGTAGAAGAATAATAAAAATATGAAAATGACTAACGACAATAAATTAAAAATTGTAACCTTAAGCCACAACATTAAAGCCTTATGTTATATGCTTGACAAAAAAACATTTAGTGAACATTGTGTTGCTAGTGGTACTTTTACTGAAATTGATTCTTTGTTTGAATTGGCTAAGGAATTGAAAGAAATGAACAAAGAAGAATAAAAATAATATGTCCCCCGACATAAATTTGCACCATGAAATCCCTCAAGAAGTCAAGGATGCAGCAATATTTCTTGGAAATTATTTCAAGCAACAAGGTATTGACAACTGGGTCTTGTATGACGTATCTTCTCGGAAGGCTTCTTTAGATGCTTATAAAATGGGCTACGATTCTGGCCTTACTGTTGCCATTTCTCTCGCAGAAGAATACAATGCAAGCGGAGTTCTAATTTGTGGATTAGAAAATAGTAAATATAAAATATGAAATATACTCCAGAAAATATTCGTCACCTTGAGCCGAATCAAGTCTTCGTTTATGGAGCCAACGAAAAAGGGATTCATGGTGCTGGTGCTGCAAAATTAGCCTTGCGTTGGGGGGCCAAGATGGGCGAGTATGGACTGAACGGGCAGACCTACGGCATTCCTACCAAGGACAAAAAAATTCAAACCTTGCCTCTTGACAAGATTCAAGTTCACATTGATACTTTCCTCGCAGTAGCATTTTCTCACCCAGAGTACGAATTTCTTGTTTCAAAAATCGGATGCGGCTTGGCTGGCTATCGGCCAGAAGACATTGCCCCACTATTTAAGATAATTAAAACAGGAGTATTTGATAACGTAATCTTACCCGAAGAGTTTTATAGATATGTATGAGATGAAAATTCTTTCTACCGACAACAAAGAATTAATCATTGAAGACAGTTGCCAAGATGAATGCCCTAATTGTGGTGATACTGATACTTATATGTATTATATTCCAGATTGGTGCGTTCATAGATGTTATGGTTGTTTGATGAATGAAGTTAGAAAATATCAGTATATCATTATTGAAGAATAAAATATGAGCTACATTGGCGTTCCAGAGCAGTATCAAGTTAATTTCCATAATCAAGTATCAGAAGCCCAGAAAGGCTTTAGTGATTATCTTTGCCCAACTACAAAAGAAAGTTACTGGGCAACTGTGGATTATTATTGGCCCGAAATTAAGAAGATTGTTTTGATGTTTACTTTTGAGGATTCTGATGGGCTAGATAAAATGCTTAAAGAAAGAGATCCAAGTATTGTTAGTACGTTTAATGATGCTTGGTTCAATGCTCCTGATAATGGCAGGATTCATTTGATTCCTGCTTGGCATATCTTTTGTGATCTTTGTTCTGAAGGGTATTTGATTCATCAAGGCGATATTTAATTTTTAGGTGTAATAAAAATTAGTATGAACACACCAACAATAGAATCATTATCAACAACAATAGGACAAATAGGGCAATGGGTTTATTTATCTGGAAGCAACTTTATTCAAGAACAAACAAAAGTTTTTTTTGGGTCTGTTGAGTGTATTAATGTTAGTGTTTATTCAGACTCTTCGTTGGGTGTTTCGATACCGGAAGGTTCTGCGAATACAGCTTCTTTCAGAGTAGAAACCCCAAATGGAGCTTTTACAAGCGATATAGTTTTTGAAGTTAAAACTATTGTAGGTGTTCCCACGGTGACTTCGTTTTACTCAGCTTCTGATTCTAACATTTGGGTTTATGTACAAGGAACAAATTTTGTTACCAATCAAACTCAAATAGAATATAACAACAAAATCACAGACGCTTTTGTTTATGGTCCTGATTTTTGTGGGTTTGCTAAAGAAACAGAAACGGAAGTCATTGATTCTATTAAATTAATTACGCCTAACGGATCAGCATCTTTCCCCTCTTAATTAATATTAAATAGTAAAAACGACTGGAAAAATGAAAATTGACAGAAAAAACCTCTTGACGGTGGGGCTTGCAGGGCTTATAGGCGCGACTTTGCTGGCTCTTGGCCCTAACCCAAAGTACCTGCATTGTCAACTCTCAATTTGGCTGATGAAATTTTCCACAATTTCTCTTGCCTTGTGGTTCTGCACCTGCGAGACTTCCAAAGATGAATAGACTGGAAAAGGCCAGATGGCGCAACATCCTGCGGAAAGCGGCAAAGGCTAATCGTCTTCTCAAGAAAGGGTATTTAGTTTTCGATCATTATGGGAACCGCTTTGATGGATTTAAATTCTCTAATGGCGAGCTATATCAAGGCAGCAAAAACTTTAAAATAGTTTGGGCAAGCAAAGACGGAAGATGGGGTTCAGCACTTAATACTTCCATTAAAAAGTATAACTCTGACCGTTTCAACAAGTGGACTGCGGTGCATCCTAAATACATTAAAAAGATTTAAATTTCATGGAAAACAAAACTGTTACTTATCAAGTGGAATTAAATCATCCTGACTTTTACGTCGAGTTTCAAGCTCCTGAAGGATTGACCGATGCCGAGATCCTGAATCGCGCCATCGAAGAAATGACTCGCAATACCGAAGTCTGGAGCGTAAAAATTAAAAAGATATAAATTATGGATAAGTTATATAAAATAGTTCGCAAGCAAACAGTAGCTACGCTCAAGGAAGATTTCACTCTTGATTGCATGGGGTCAAAACATACTTACAAAAAAGGAACGACTTTTAATGTAAAGAGGATGAACGAACAAGGAATAATTATAGTTTTAGGTCATGGAATTAGTGAAATTATTCCAAGAGATCTATTGGGCAAATACACTTGTACATGGGTAGAAGTATACAAAAACGGCGATTCAACCATTCATAAAAATAAAGAGAAAGACGTAACAAAAGAATGGAATGAGCATTGGAATAATATCATTAATAAAGAGAAAGTAAGGCAACAAAGACAACAAAACGAGCTTAATAATCTGAGAATTAAAGAGTTAAAGAAATTAATTAATTTTGTAAAAAGCGGCAAAGCTGAAAAAGAACTGGCAAGCCTAGAGTATGCTAAGTCTTCTTGAAAAGGCGATGTTTATTGCTGTAGATTTTGTTTGCTTGAAGAACTTCAATAAATATGAAATCGTCTCTTAATCAAATACTTTGTGATCAACTTGTTGGTAAAAAACTCGCCAAGCAAAAACTAATACATGAAAACTTTTGGGGCGCGACTATCACAGACGTTTACGCCAGCAGAGATCCGTATTGCGAAGATCACGCTATTTATGTTATTAGAACAAACTGCTCAGGGAATAATTTAGTTATTCTTGATCCTGATAGTGAAATAACTGTGGAATAATTATGAAAGTTTACATCATTCTTGACGAATCGAATAGTGATAGAACTTTTGTTGAAAAGGTTTTCTCTGATAAAGAGAAAGCTATTGATTATGTTTATGCCGATTTTATGAAATACCGTATCCATGCGGGAAAATCAAAAGAAGATTTGACTAAAGAAATTGATCGTGTTATTCACGAAGAAGAAGTAGAATAATTATGAAAGTTTATCTTGCTTTAGTAGATGGCATGGAAGTCGGAGGCGTTTTTGACTCTAAATTAAAAGCGGAAGTATTTTTACTAGAGCATTTTATTAATAAATACGCTTTTAGAATTGATAAAACTGCATCTGAACTGCATCAATATACCACAAACAACGTAAAAGAAATGGATTTAAAATAACTATGAGAATGCGTTCTGAAGACTTTATTTGGGGATCAATATTTGTTTTGGCTATTGTTGGTATTATTGGTTACGGACTCTGGATCAGAATCAATAACAATAACATTAAAGTAATAGATGGTTGTCAATATATTCAGCACTATAATGGTCATGGCTGGGATCTTGTGCATAAAGGTAACTGCACTAATTTTGTGCATTATAAGAAATGAAGATCACACACATTGACGGTTCATCTATAGATACGAACATCCTGCCTGATACAGAAGCAATGGTTTTGGAAAAGGTAGAAGAGTTTAGGTTATTTTGTTTAAAAAATAAAGTGCCTTTTCTGATGTTTGTTAACTCCAAAGGGCTAGGAGATTCTGATTTTCTTGCGTTTTGGAGTTTCGCTGATAGAGCGAATAATTATGAGGGCGATGGTAGGCAAACAGTAGGAGTAGACATTACGCCTATTTTAAAAACAATTAACGCTTTTGTTTTAAATGCTACTCAAGGACAGCTTTATTTAGCTCAAGCTCCGCAAGAATAATATGGAACTAGATTACCCAGAAGAATCGCAATGCCTTGAGGGTGATGTTATTCGCCTTTTAAAGGAAGTAAATAAAACATTAAAATCAATTGGCGCAAATCACCCCTGCTATGCCAAGCTGTGCGATGCCGCCGCTGACGTTGAGGAATGGCTCCAGACTGACGATCCCCGCGATATGGGCTGGGTTGGGCATGACGGTTTACCCTAAAAAACCTCTTGACGGGCGCGAAAAACCTGCTAACGTCTCCTTGCATGACGATAAAAACCTACTTGGCGCACCTTGAGAAGATCAAGGCAGACCTGCTGGCCCTGAATTTGCCAGAAAATACCAGATTAGTTAATCCTCCTGACATGGGGGCATTGATTGAGTTTGGCGAAACAACTCTTGAATTTATTCCAAGAGAAGTCTATGTAAGGTACAATGACTGCTATGTTTCCGAGTATTTAGGTGGCGAATTTTTGACGGAAAAAGAAAATGTTGTTGTTGTCAGGGGAGTTCGTTTCTTTCGTTAAATATGATTGAACTTTGGGATTCTTTTAATGATGTGTTTATTAGCCGTCATTTTAATCTTGAAAATGCTATTTTGGCGCAACGCAAGCATTCGCGGCGGCTTAAAAAAGCAAATGGTCAGAATTGTTATTTGAGTTATTCTTTTAAATATAAGAATGGGCAAAAAGTAGATCCAGATGAAATAGTTGAAATCGAAATACTTCTTGACAATGAATATTAATTACAAAGAAGGTAAATTACAAATTGACTTGCACGATCTTCTTGATAATGTCAGAGAAGAAGATTTGAATGAATTCCTTGAGTCTGTTTCTTGTAATGATAAGGTAATTAAACACGTTACAGATCAGATTCTTGACAAGTGGACAGAGAATTGCTACTCTGGCGGTGCTGCTTGTACTGCTGACGCTGCCCCGGTATGGGGGCTTGACAAGGCATGGCGAGAGGTGGCAAAACGCTCTGGTGAGGTCGCCAAGCGCGAAATTGAGCGGCTGGAAGAGTCACTCAAGAGGCGTAATGAAGAGTATTTCAATTTAGTTAATGAGTATTCAAGGAAGAACAGAGAAGGTAGATATATTGATTAAATAAAAATATGACTGATAAAACTAAAAAAACAGCATTATTTACTGAAGAAGAAATCAAAAAGCTATTAGAATTAGGTTTTGAGCCTAATTGCGAAGGCGGCAAAGCAAGAAAGCCTTGTAACATTAAATCATTTTGGAAAAACTATTTTGATCCAAAAGACGATGAAGAAAATTGGCAGATGTGTATTGATACGACTGCGAAAGCGGGAGTTTTCCAAGTAAATTATTGGGCTTGGAGATATCCACCTACTGAAAAGAATATTAAAGGATTTAAAAATCTTTTAGATTATTTGAGTGATGGTGATTTTGTTGATTCAGAATATTGGAACAAACAATATGTAGCCAGCCAGTTAGTTTCAAAAGGCAAGAAAAGCAAAAAAACAGTATCTCAAAAGCTAATAAAACAATATGAAAGTAAAATTAAATAAAAATTCATCTTTAGATAGGTGGTATTCTCTTGAGTACGATGCTTATTTGCTATTGGGAGTATCTAAAACAATATTAGGGACTCTTAATGAAGATCATCCTCAATATAAAATTCTTCTTAATCGCATTGAAGGACTTCAAGAGCATTACATGAATAGGAACGCTTTCCCAAGGGTAAAATGCAAACCTTACTCTGCCCAAGAGAGGGCGGAAAGAGATAAAAAGGTATATTAAAAGACAAAAGAGCTAATTCGGGGCTGGGAATTAGTTCTTTTTTGTTTCTTTTTAGATATAAATAAAGGTAAATATTGTTTCTTGTAGGGATAAATAGGGAAGACTAGTAATATGAGTATAATAGAAGGAATTTTGTTGTTTGTTTTGATGGTTATTTTTGTGATAGCATTGCTTGTTTTTGTTAGCACTTTCGAGGACTAGAAAGCCACAGAAAAACAGCGTTTTTGTTGGCTTTTTATCAAATAATTATATCTTTTCCCCATACTAAACAATAAGGGTAAATATAACAATAAATAAGAGAAGAAGTAAAGGATATAATATAGGCTATAATAGAGTAGAGTTTGATAGAGTTGGTTCTGCCCCTAATTTATATTTACAACTTAATTTAAATAATTCATTCCCCGAAAAATAAACAAAAAGCCCAATAAAATGGCCCTTTTTTGCAATTATGTAGAATAAATTATTATGAGAAAATCAAAAAAAATGCTAATCAATTACATTCTATTTTGTGCAATTTTGTCTGGAATAACATTCGTTTGTTATTGTTTGCTAGGGGGTTTTTATTAAGTTTTGCCCGGGGTAAATACAAATAAATGAGAACTCAAAGCCCAAATATTACCAAATTTTAATAGAAATAATACCTAATAAGAGCCAAAAGAGAGTTTTTTATTAGGTTTTCTCCGGGGTTTATATCAAGTTTGTTTTATTATGAGCTTAATAGTGTCTTTGATTGTCATTTTTGCCAGCGTCGTATCAAATAACTGCTGGGGGATAGCAGTTGGTTTAGTTTTGTTATTAATTTCGCCATTAGCAGATAAAGAATATTAATTGCAATTTTGCGCGATTTTGCGCCAGTTTTGCCAAATAACTTGTAAATAAAGGAATTTTGCGCGATTCTAAATAAATAGTATTTTTGTGTGGTTTATGGTAAATATTGTAGGGGATAATAAATACATATTAGAAATAGAAACAGAAGCCTGTACTCTTGTTTCAGTTTATGAGAAGACCAGAGAGGGACTAGAGAATGCTTTCTTTAGAATAGAATCATTCTTGAAGTATCATAAATCATCTGAAATAAAGATCCTTTGTTCCAATTCAAATGAAGTAGTGTGGAGCATTTCCGATGCCAGCCTGCCGCAAATGCCGCTGAAAAATATTTGAAATATTTCTGAAAAAGAGCTTGCGCTCGCCTCTGGATGGGCTATGGTTGCCCTCGATGAAAGCGCGAAAGACCATCGAGATCGAGAAGATCAAAGAGCGAGCGAACCATTACCTCGCCAATAGCTGGAACATTCACGACAAGGAGCGCAAAGGATGCGCTGGCCTTGTTACGACCCTCCTCATGGACGCAGGAGCCTACAGGGGTTTCGCTTACCTGCGGAAAGAAGATGTTGGACCTTTGCTGACCTTTGGCGTAGAGTGGGTGGACGGCAAACCCGTGCATCACGACGAAAGCAGAATTTATTTCTTTTGATTTATGATTACACTAGACTCTATTGAAGCCAAGCTCACCGCAGAAGAGCTAATTGAAATAAGGGCAATTCTTTTCATTTCAGAAAACGCATTCTGGAACCTGACAAAAGCTGACCCCAAGAACACCTGCTTCTACAAAAAAGACATAGAAAGAATCAGAAGAGCAAAAGATACACTCACCAAGGCAATCCAAAGGGAAATATGAAAAAGGTAATTGAATTCTATTCAAAAGACGTTTATGGCAATCGCCTTGAGTACGTCGTAAATAAAGCAGATGCAGATATTATCAGGCAATTGACAGGAAAGAAAACCATTTCAGGAGTAGAGAGAGAACTAATTAGAGACCTGACTGGCAGTCTTGTTGATTTCAAGGAAGTCTTGGCCCCGAAATAAATAAATCAAATGAAAAAAACTATTCTTATTTGCGCCGCTTGTTCAATTTTGCTCTATGGTTTCTCTAATAGAGAATATTCTAATTCAGAATTAGCCAAAGCCATTCATCAGGTTGAAAGCTCTGGCAGGACTGGCCCAAATATCGTTGGGGACAATGGGAAGGCAATTGGCCCCCTGCAAATCCACTTTGAGAACTGGAAGGACGCGACAGACTTCGACAGGTCCATTGGGGGCAAATATCTTGATTGCCATAAATTGGAATATTCTAAAAGGGTTTTTGATGCGTACCTGCGCCGGTACGCTACAGGCAAGAGCGCAGAGGAGAAGGCGAGGATCTGGAACGGTGGCCCCAAGGGGCATGAAAAGAGTGCCACCAAACGCTACTGGAAAGAAGTCAAGAAGAATCTTTGAAAAATAAATAAAAAATTTATTTGCAATGCCCCGCGACGGGGCTAGAGTGTGTCCCGCCATGACGCTACTTCAAGCAATCGAAAGGATCGGGGGCTTCTCCAAGCCCAGTAAAATGCCCTGCCACTCTTGGTCCATCCCGGCCAAGAACTGCAAGATGGGGTCCAAGCTGGCGAAGCTCAAAACTAGCGTTTGCAATAAATGCTATGCAATGCGGGGCTTCTACCCTACGCCCAACGTAGTCAATGCCTTGGCTCGCAGGTTCGATTCCCTTTCAAATCCTGATTGGGTTGAGGCAATGACCCTTGCAATCTCTGGGACAGAGGGCAGCGGTTACTTCCGCTGGTTCGACTCTGGCGACATTCAATCTTTGGCGCATTTAGAACAAATCGCCCAGATTGCAAAGAACCTCCCAAACATCAAATTCTGGTTGCCTACCAAGGAGTACAGAATCGTTTCAGAATTTACCACAAAGAATAAATTGCCAGAAAATTTGACCATCAGGATCTCGGGCTACATGATCGACGGCCCTCCTCCGGTGGCATTGGCAAACCGTATGGGGGTTGTCACCTCCTCGGTCTCCAAGACAAGCTGGACCTGCCCAGCAGGAAGTCAGGGAAACAAGTGCTTGCAATGCCGAGCCTGTTGGGATAAAACTGTCTCCAACGTCGCCTACAAGTACCACTAAAAATGATTTCAAACTAAATTGGAACGATGATGAGTCGAAGAGGGCAGCGGGGTTTATTTGTTTCCTCGTTTATTGCTAGACTCCTCTGGGAAATTCCTTAGAAAGCACGTTCAGGAAAGAGTTTGCCCCCGGTAGGCCACAACCTCTGCTTTGATTTAGTTTTTACTTTTATGAGAATTGAATTCAAATCTACTACAGATAAAATCCTTTTTTTCCTTTCAATCCTAATTGTAGTTATTGTAGCAATGAAAAAATGATAATACTGTTGGTCTTGTTGGTGTTCCTCCTAATCCTAAACGAAATAAATTCAGATAAATGATATGAAAAACGACTGTAAAAATGCCCTGCGCCACCTGACGACGAAGACCTTTGAAGTCTTTGCCGAATTCACCGATGCCGTTTCAGTCTTGTCCCTGCCGGGAGAAAGCTGGGAATTTGAGAACTTTGCTTTGAATTACCAAGACTACAGGAATTGCATTCAGCAGATTCCCTTGGATCTTCAACTTGTTTGTTTTGAGAAGAGTTTCCGCACCTATTCTGTCAATAATCTCCTAGACAGGAATAAGGATAATAAAACTAAATACATAAACGACAAGCTGAACCTGAATCACCTCAAACTCCTAAATAATAACAATAAATTCTTCTGGTTTGATTTTTGTGGCAATCCGAGCGTGGAGTGCTTGAGGTTCTTGAACAACGTGTTTGCGGATGGGGACAGGGTTTGTGCCATCTTCACCTTCACCTTGGGCTGGCGCATCAAAGACAATTTGCCAATTGAATTGAACCAAATGGCAAAGGAAACTTCCAACCAAGAGGCAATTGAAACTTATTTCAGGAATGCCCTGAATGAAATGAATTCCAAGATTGAAGACATTTCAAATAAAATAAATCTGCTCTGGCGGTACACCTACATCAGCAGCCGTGCGCCGATGATCTGCCTTTGCATCACCAACGACCCTATCCTGAAGCGCAAGACTTCCCTGCGGGGCCAAGGCGAGCTTCAGAAGCCCGATCAGGAGGTTACCCCCGCCGCCGAGGTCAAAGGCGATCTGGGAGCCGGTGAGGAGCTTGTGCAGCAGATGAAGACCAGCAGGCAGAGTCTTGCAGCCCACAAGGCATGGGTGACCCGCAGGGCAAACGCTGCCAAAGCCGCTCTGGCAGGGGCTGGAACGGCCCTCGAAAATAAATAAAATATTTGTTGCAAGGGGGCCTAGGTTCGCCTAGGCTCTCTTCCGCAATGAACGCTTCAATTCCTACAGACCCAGACCTGCACGACTTGTGCAAGGTCAGCCACCTTGAGCTTGGGGAGGAGATTCCCGCCGAGGAACCAACCATGACCCTCAAAATGCTTCAGACCATTTGCTGCGAGCAGATGGGTTCTCTCACCGAAACTGACCTGAATCTTTTGGCGGCTCATTGCCCAGAGGTAAAGGTTGGATTCAAGATGGGCTACGGCTCCCGCTTCGTCACGACGGCGGGGCAAGCTAAATCTGAATTGCAGAATAATTTCAAGACTCATGCCGAAATGGGCCTTGACCAGTACGTTCGGGAGTGCTTCATTCCTGCGACCGAGCTGGATTTACTGAACAAGTTTTTCGGCTGGAAATTCAACTGGTAAAGATATGGAAGAAAATCAAATCAGAGAAGTCATCGAACTGGTCAACAAGCTCCAGAAGCTAGGTTGTGGAGTGGAGACCGACAACGGGGGCCAGATACTTGTCTACACGGGCCTGAAACAAAACAACGACGGCGAAATTGTGGTTTGCGAATAATGAAATAGCCTTGGGGTCAGGCTCAAAAGCCCCTTTTTTTTGATATGAATAAAGAACTATTGCGTAATTTTATCATCTCGGTGTTGAATGATGAGAATGGTATCAGCGGCGAATCATTCTCTATTCTCTATGAGCTTGCCGAAAACGACCAATCACTTCGTGACATTATGTTGGCTACTGATGCTTGTGATGATCGTTTCTATCTAAAAGAAGAAGACGCAGCTACACTCAACAAGTAAACAAGTAACATGACTACCAAAGAAGCAGAATTACTCGCAAAGTTCGACGAGGCCATCGAACTGGCAGAGGAGGCACTAGAACTGGCTCAAGAGTATGCTGGGAACGAAAGCGAAACTGCTTTGGCTATCTCCAAGAAGATCAGCAAACTGGCGCGAAGCATCAAAGAATAAATAAAATGAATCAAAAATACCAAATAAACCCAAACGATTTAGTTTCTCTGCGGACTTGCCTCGTCATCATGCTGGACAAGTGCGAAGACGCAATTCGGGAGAATAAGACTCTTCCCATCTCGGCAGAACTCTATTCTAAATTGAAAGAAGCTGAAACCGCCACCAAGTACATCAACCTCAAACTCGTTCAAGCCAATGACAACCTCTGATAAAAATAAATTGAAAAAACGTCTTCTCGAAAACCTCAAGGCAGTTGAGCAGGAGGACCAGAAGACCATTGACGCAATCCTCGCCGCAGCAGGGCCAGACGCCGCTGACGTTGCCCTTTTCAGCTTCGCAATGGGAGTCATCTTGGCTTGGATCGAACTGGATCTGGAACACCTTGACCTTCTGGGCGAAGCAGATGAGAAGGAACTCTTCCTGATTGAAAGCGCAATTGCCGCAAAGTGGGCCAAATCTTATCTTGATTAGAAAATGAATGCTCTTGAAATAGCCCAAGATCACCTAGAATCAGCCAAGCTCTCCATCGACAATTCTGAAATAAAAGAAATACTTGATGAAATAATCTTTGCTCTAGACCTACTAGCATCAGAAGTAAAATGAAAATCATTTCCTTTTTGGCAATGCTTGGGGTTTCTTTTGTTTCATTTATTCTCTCAAAGAGCGCAGGAATAGAAATAGCAATAAGTTATTTTGTATTAGGGTTTCTCTTATCTGCAAGAATCTACTTCTTCTAAATAATAAATAACATGAAATACTTTGTTTCTTTGGCAGTCTTGTATGCTTTTGTTGCAGCAGCTTATTTTGTTCAAGATAATAAGTGGGTTGCTTCTATTTTGTTTTGTTTGGGATTCTTATTCAGCATCTTATGTTTCTTCAAAAAATCAGATAAAATAAAGCAGGGATAATAAATAAGACAAATAATGCCAGCCTCTCTAGAAATAGAGGGGTTTTTTGTTTGCCAAGTTTTAGATAATAAAAAGGGAAATAGAATGAAGTTTGTGCAATTTTGTGCAAATAGGGGCAAATAGTGCGCCCCCGCCCCCGGCCCCCGCTGGCCCCCCGGCCCCCGCTGGCCCCCCGGCCCCCGCTGGCCCCCCGGCCCCCGCTGGCCCCCCGGCCCCCGCTGGCCCCCCGGCCCCCGCTGGCCCCCCGGCCCCCGCTGGCCCCCCGGCCCCCGCTGGCC
>Ga0315909_10000280_pt1 | contig 66810 bp, 98 predicted proteins | sample LakEriMetagenome_11_FD_203527 | JGI IMG/M metagenome (GOLD analysis project Ga0315909, IMG submission 203527) | Freshwater fungal communities from buoy surface, Lake Erie, Ohio, United States - Buoy 2 MA125 | ecosystem: Environmental > Aquatic > Freshwater > Lake | place: USA: Lake Erie, Ohio...
ATCGGGGTGTTGTCGATTGGGAAGAATTTGCATCCCCCTGGTATCATTGAGCATTTTACCTTGCTCGCTGTTCTATTCATTAAAACACACGACATTCTCTTTACATTCCACGCTACCATGCTGTCCCGTTGCTGATAGTACCACTGTTTAAGGCCTTCGCCTCCATCGCTTCCCTAGCTCTCTTCGCATTATGATGCGCATGACAAAGCGGCTGCAAATTCGAAAGGCTCGTCTTCGCTCCACCATCGGCGATTCGCTTTATATGATCTACCATCTCCGCCAACCCCATCTTACCCTCTCGCCTGCATTCCCTGCACCATGGCTCCTTCCGCAGCACGTACTCCCGCGTCTTCTTCCACACCGCCGAATCATAAAACTTCTTATCCCTTCTGTTCTCCTCACTCTGCATCCTCACCGCTGTCTTCTCCTTGAACTGCGCCTTCGTGTGGGTAGGGCAGCGGCTTGAGGAGGTGACCAGCTCCGGGCAACCGGGGTGTGAGCATGGGCGAGGGGGCTTATTTGGCATACGTCTTTTTGGTAATCCGAAACGTAACTTCCACTGTCAGTAACCTCGTCTTGCACTTGCTGCACCGCACTGCGGACACCAAGGAAGCGCCTCGGCCCAGTTGTTCTTGGCTCGTGATCGCGAAGGGGTATGCCGTTTCTTCTCTCTCTTTACTTTCATGCTCATTCCTTTAGTCCTACTTCAGCTTCCCGCTTTCCTGGCATCCGGGGTGGGAGCAGGGGCGAGGGGGCTTACGTGGCATCAGGCTCCGTCGGCATGCTATCTTTGAGCCACCAAAGTACGAGCGGCCGGGTCACTGGCAGCCAGTACAAGCCCCTGATTAGGAACATAAACCACGGGCGAATGTGCACGTTCACAAGTATCGCTTCTTTCGTTTGATCTTCGATGTCGACCGTATAGTACCAACCATCGAATTGCCTGTTTCGCTTCTTCGCCCTCCGCTCAGCCTTGGTGGTCATCTTCTTCATCCATCTCTTTGGCGGCTTCCTCAATTGCATCAAGGGTCGCCTTGATTCGATTCTCGACATCAGGCGTAGTACCCGTCGCATCAATCTTAATCGTGACAGGGTCGGCCGACCTGTTCGGCGGGACGAAGAACGTCATGTTCACCTCGGGACAACTATCATAGGATGCTCTCAACTGAACCTCTCGGACGTTCTCGATCCGATTGCCGTTCTCATCCTCAACCCAGATGCCTTTGTCCGTGCCGTCGCTCTTAACTCTCAGCTTCATGCTCCTCCGCACTCACCACGCACCTATACCAAGCAATCCCCTGAACCAGCACGCCGCCACTCTTCTGGCACGCTGCGTAGTCTTTGGCGAAGCCGACGCAGTATGCGACGGACAACGCGACGAAGAGGGCGACGAGAACCACGGGGGTTATGGTTTCGAGTAGGTCATTCATGGGGCTCCTTGGGTGGGGGCTTAGCCAACTCCTCTGCCGTCAGTGTGCCGATGCTGGCACTTGGCGGGCCTTTCAGTTCCATGGCATCAATCTCTGAGAAGACGGCCTCCCAGTCGGTCGGAGTTTCTACCGGAGGCGGTTCAGGTAACGGCATCCAATGGGTGACATCGACCGCGTGCGTCTCCGGGTGCCTGAACACGGATAGACTCGCGTGCCAGAACCAAGTTCCCGCCTTGTCGATGGCCACCCTCGATGCGACTCGAATCCCGTGGTGCGCGGTCTGGACCAAACAGAGAACGCCGAACTCTGGCAGCACGGTTCCCACCCGGACCCACCTCGGCACCTGGGCTTCAATATTGTCGAAGGCCACCATGATCTCTTCAGCGTCATCGAAGTCACCTTTGGCACGAGTCTCGTGACGATTGAGAATCCGATTGAGGGAGTTGAGTACTGCTGTCTTTATTTCCGTCGTTGTCTTTTCAATCATGCACTCCGCTCCATACCAAACTGTGTATCTCGTCGTTCTTCTCTCGAAGTATCTCGTTCAGTTCTTTGACTTCGGTTTCAAGCTCGGTCAGGCGGGAACGGATAATGCCACGAAGCCGACCGGTCTCGACCTCGTCGATATCTTCCTGGTACCAGTCCGCGCTTAGGTCTTTTGATGGTATCTTTACATAGAGTTCGTCAAGCGCCTTCTCTGCCTCTTCCTTCGTCGTCATGCCTTTACTTCCTTTGCTCGACGCCAAATCTCTTTTCCTCTTCGATCCACGGTGCGGATTGAGCTAGTGGGTACTGCTTTTGTAAATCCACGACTATGGGCAACTAGAACGGTCAAATCGGACTGCTCGTCGATGACGAACCCGCGTTCAGCATCGGTAAAGACGCTTTGCTCGGATCCAGGCTTGTAGTCGAACTCTACACGGTCACCTTTTTTTAAACGTGGCACCGAGCCGAAGGGGATCTTGCGGTAAACCAAGACAAAGCTGGACCGTGCGAACTCTATTACTTGCTTGTGGGCTTCCGCATAAAGCGGTACCTCCTCCCAAAGCCCATCATGTTCGGGCAGAATGATACCGTTGACAGTCTCAGTTGCTTGAAGCACATCTTCCTTCGTCGTCACTCGACCTCCAAAGCTCTTATAAGTTCCCAATGCGGACCCGGTTCCTGAAGTCGAGAAAGGACTTCTGCTGCCTTTGGCCAGGATAGCTCACCGTCCATCGCTGCCTGAATGATGATGTCGTACATTCGCTCAAGAAGATCGGGCTCGGATGCGTATCCAGGGACGGTTGGAATGACCGTGACGGCCGACACCATAAGTACAGCCTTCAGAAACTCTCTTCTATTCATTCCCCCTCCGGCGCCGGAAACAGATCCGGCCTCGTGAGCCACCGCGGTATCCCGTAAATCTCTTCAAGCTTCAGGGCCAATCCCAGGCGACATTTTCGAAGGCCCGCGATGTAGTGCGAGACATCACCCTGGTAGATGCCGAGCTTGGCGGCCAGGGCGTCCTGAGAGCCGGCCATAGCGACGGCCTTTTTCCAGCCAGGGTGGGGTGTGTGAGGGATTTTTCGTTTCGGGGGCACCATATCCCCGGAGCATGACACATTGACGCATGATGCGCAAGCGTTACTGTAGTTTGACCGTCCTCGGTCGAGGCCCTCTCCTGACAAGCTTCGCGTCGAGCTCATCACCGATGAAGCGCCGAATCCCTCGCTTGAAAGCCTCGGAGTCGTTTGAGAGGTACTCCGCGATTGACGAGAAGGAGTAGAGGTGGGCCCTGTCCTTGGCCTTATCGTCGAAGTATCGCCGCGACGTTCGCCTGTCCTCTTTGCTCGCCGCCCCAATCCTGTCGAATATGGCCCTTCCCAGCACCGCCCACATGAGCCGCCTTTCCGGCGTGTCGAGGATGACGGCGAATTCGTCCCAGTGGGTCGGGTCGATGGGGGAGTGTTTGGGGTCGCGGGTCATCGCTGGATGGTTACCTCAAAGCCAAGGTAGTCCGCCCACACCTGGAGGGCCGCTTCCGCCGACCTCACAACCTCGCACCGGTAGCCGAGCCGCTCCATCTCATCCATGAACTTCTCCTGCTCCTTCGTGAGCTCATTCCGCCCGACCTTGAATTCGAGCCAAAGGCCCGGAAAGGGATGCATGGGGAACGCCGTGAAAACATCGAGCACCCCAGCGCGTACGCCCTCTCGCCAGGCCCGAATCCGCATCGCCTTAGTTCGTAGGAAGCCGTTGGGGATCGCAAAGGTGCAAAGCACAGCGGGATGGTTCACGTGGGTCAGGTACGCGAAGAATCGGGATTGCTCGGCGTGCTCTGAGGACGGGCCAGTGGGCGGCATGGCGCCGCGACGTGGGGAGTTGGGTGGTGAGGAACGGCGACGAAAGGCCATCTCTCGCGGAGTGTAGAGCAGGCTCAGGAATGGCGGAAGGGGGTAAAGTGCTCTCTGCGATTAAGCCCCTTAATCGCAAAAGGCATGTCGATTAAGGGTCGAGAGAAAATTGAATAAAATGAAAGATATATATATTAAGTAATACCTTAATATACATAATCTACTTAATAGCAGTGGGTCATACCCTAGAAACAACAATGCGCTCCAGGAGGATGCCCTTGCGATTAAGTTGATTATGTCGATTAAGGGGGTTAAGACCCCGAGATGCTTGAAGAAGTCGTTTTGCGATTAAGGGTGCGATTAAGTCGATTAAGTCGATTAAGGGTCTGCATGGCGATTAAGGGTGCCCACATAGCGATAGAGCACCTGCGCTCGACCATTCGTTTCCTTGACGACGCTTTCAATTGTTCCTTCTTCCTTGAGTTGGTCGAGATGCTCTTGCCGTTTGAACTTCGCCATCCCCCGAGTCTTCTTGTAGATGTCACTTTTTGATACCCAGTCAGGCTGGGCCTCTCGAATGACCCGAAGGACCACGTTCAGTTCGGCGTGAATTTGATTATCTGCTATCTGCTCTCTGGCAGCAACGATCATCTTCCGGCAAAGCTGCGTCACGAGTTCCACCGCCCAAGACGCTGATTCCTTGCCGATCTCCGGGCCATCTTCCACCGTAAGTGCCACTTTCGTCGCCTGTTCGTAAGCCCGGCCCCAGATGCTCTCTTCCGCCTGCCGCTTCCCTTTGATGGCCCTGTTCTTGAGCGTCTCGAACTTTCGACCAGCTTCCTTGAGAATGACTCGCGCCTCGGGGGAATAGGGAACGACCACCGCATTCGGGACCACAAGCGCCCCTGACAGATTGCCGCCCGTCTTGGGAACATCATCCCCCGACATCTCACGAACCTTCTGAACCAAGTCAGCCGGTGCGGAGGATGGCCTTACCGACTGCCGCTCCGCAAAGTAGTCGTGCGTCTCGAAAATAAGCAGCCGAGCGGCGAAGCCGTTCACTGCCTCCACGCTGGAGAAGGCCCCGAAGATGCCCTCCTGTGTCGTTGTCCCGTAGAGGCAAAGGCACGGCTGATGAAGGTCCACTCTCGGCGTCTTCCCGTCAGCGTTTGCGTACTGCATGCCAAGGACGGTTTCATCGGCCATGCTGTAGAGCTTCAGGATGAGTCGAACTATCCCCGCTCGCCAGTTGGGTGCCCCTTGCTGGAGAATCCCTTTGAACGCGAGCCCGATTTCGTCCCACGGGATAAACGCTTTATGACCGGCCTCAATGAGCCCCTTCACCATTCCCTGCTCTGACGTTGGCTCACCGCAGAGGTATTTCGACAACTCTGCCTGCCGGGCGAGGGCCTGGATGCGTTTCAGCGGCCCCGTCTTCCCCGATGTCGATGGCCCTACGGCGATGGTCAAGAGATTCGTCCTACCACCTTCTGGCGTCTGCACCCGATGCCCTTTGAGCATCCCCACGAACGCCAAGGCCGCGGCGAGCGAATACGACGGTTGCCAGTAAAAGTTCGATTCTGTCAGCCAGTTCGCGATCTCCCCCGTGAGGCCCGGTGCGGAGATGAGAAGCTCAATAGGCAGGGCGAGAGAGCCGCTTCCTTCGCTGGGTGCCTCTGGGGATGGTTCTTCCACCTGGGCCGCGACAACTTCCTCCCCTTTCTTCACCAACGCCGCCATATCGTCCACGGGAGCCACTTCCCGCATTGCGAACTTCACCATGTCGGTGATTTCTTTCAGTGGCTTCGGCGACGAACAGTAGGTGTGATTGATGCCCTGCACGAAGGCGAGCACCTCGGCCTCGCTATAGCCGGAGGCTGCGTACCTGATCGCAAACCCGACGAGCATTGCATGACGATTGCCCTCCGTGATGGACCCCGGCGCCAGGCCGTTCAAGTCGGGGAGCGTTCGCTGATTCTCCACTCGGACTTGAGCTTCCAGTGGAGCAAGGTCGAGAGCGTCGACGAGGTGTGCCAGGGGGACGGGCATGCTGGCTTCAAGCTTCACTGTCCGCACCCTGAAGGGCTCATCGGTCTTGCGATGAAAGAACCCAGGGATTCTCATGACGCGGGCGAGATCCTGAACGCTGGAATCGCCCCCGAAACGCTTGGCAAGTGCGATTTGAAGGCCCCGGAATCGCTCTGTTGGGCAGTCGTCAACGAGCCAGTATGCCTGAAACTTTCCCGGAGAAGATTCCACGATCACATGCGGCTCGATGGGGCAGGCTCGCACTGGTTCTAGCGGAGCACCGTCGAGGTCGAGGAAGAGGGCCCGAACTTTCGTGACGTTCTCCGCGCTTCTTCCGGCTCCATCGCCCCAATTGACCATGAAGTAGATGCCGCCACGGGCCTCATTTCGCAGGCAGAGGACCTTCTGAAAGTCGCTCAGGTGTCCGCAGAAATGACCGGCAGAACCGCCCTTCTTCGAGTCATCGAAGTATTGGAACGCATGCGGCTCTCCCTCACCGAAGAGATCGAGAAACCGCCCGGCTTCTGCCAAGTCGAAATTCAGGGCCATACGCCCCCTTACTGATTGATAGCCCTGTCGTGAACGGCTTTGATGAAGGGAATTGTGATCCCGTACTCTTTCCCCAGTGCTTCAAGGTTTGGCCAGTACTTCTCTGGAATCCCCGTCTTGTTCTTTGGCCAGCGCTTCACCGTGGCTGGGTCCACGTTAACGTGAGTCGCCACACGACGGGCCCCGCCCAAAATCTTGATGATGTCTATGATTTCGCTTGTAGTCATGATTGACAGTTGTAAGCGATTTCAAGTATGTTTGTCAACGATATGATGAGTAACAGGTTGCAGAGGATGCAATCAGCACTTTTGGAGGGATATGGGTTTCACGTTAGATAGCATTATCACAGGCAAGGAAAAGAAGCCGCCAATCATTTTGTTCTATGCCCCGCAAGGCGTCGGAAAAACGACGTGGGCATCTCAAGCCCCAAAGCCCATCTTTATTCCATGCGAAGACGGCATCGGCGAACTCAAATATGACCGTTTCTCGAAACCGAGAACATTCGAGGACGTGCTCAGTTGTATCACCGAGGTCGGGAGCAAGCAGCACGACTTCAAGACGCTGGTAATCGACACCATCAGCGCGATGGAGAAGATCATCCACTCCGACATTCGGAAGCTGAAAGGAGACAACATCTTCGCGAGCTTTGGAAAGGGGCACACTCTAGCCGAGAGCTATTTCGACAACCTCACCACCTACCTTACTCGCTTGCGGGATGCGAAGGGCATGATGATTGTGCTCTTGGCCCACTGCGACATCGCAACGTTCTCTCCGCCAGGCAGTGACCCGTACGACACGTACACCATTCGCTGTCACAAGAAGATTCAGCCGAAGCTCTACGACTGGGCGGACATCGTGCTTTTTGGAAATTACAAAGACACCGTCGTGACCGAAGACGGAGAGTACGGCCGCAAGCGAAGTACTGCCGTGGGGGACGAGACGCGAGCGATCTACACCCGCCGCCGTCCAGCCTTTCTCGCAAAGAACCGTTACGAACTTCCGTTTGAAATGCCGCTTGAAAGACAGTTCGACTGGAAGGGATTTCTCAAACTCATCTACCGAAATCTTTCCGACGCGGTAGCGCCAGAGGAATTCGGCAGTAATGAGTTTGCGACGGTGGGACCACAGCAACCGACGCAGGAGCAAGAAGAAGAGCAAGCTAACGAATAGTGGAGGACATATGGGAAACTTAGGACAGACAATTGATTCTGAAGAGACACCGCCAAGCACATACGGGCAACCGATGCCGCGAGGCAGTTACTTGGTGCAAATCATCGAGAGCGAGGTGAAGGCAACGAATGGAAAGGGCGGACCTGGCTCTCAAGTCGTCATGAAAGTGCAGGTTGTGGACGGACCGTATAAGGGCCGAACAGCCCGTGGACGATTCACTCTCACCAATACGAGCGAAAAGGCCGCCAAGATTGGCAAGGCGGATCTATCGGGCATCGGCGTCGCTTGCGGAAAACCGCATTACGACGACACTCGGTTAGTTCACAACATCACCTTCGAGGCGTTCATCGATGTCGAGGGGGAGTGGAACGTCTTCAAGCGAGCCAACTGGAGGAAAACGGCGGGAGCAGCCCCGGCGCCAGCAGCGGCCTCCAAGGGCGTTCCGCTCTCAGACGATGATATCCCGTTCTAGTCGAGGGTTGTGGAGTTACGCGGTTATCAAAGAGAGAGCGTTTTAGCCTCCTGGGATTGGTTCCGAAAGAACCCCCAGGGGGCACCTTTGATTGTCCTGCCGACAGGTGCGGGCAAAAGCCTGGTCGCTGCCGAGCTGGCAAAGCAGGTCGCGAGCAAGGGCGGCGACAGGCGGGTTCTCATCCTCGCCCACAGGCGTGAGCTGCTCTCGCAGAATTACGAGAAGCTCTCCCTTCTCATGCCTTGGGGCCGACTCGGGCTCTATTCTGCTGGGTTGAATCGTCGGGATACCGCGGCACAGATCGTCGTCGGAGGTGTTCAGTCCGTCTACAAGAGGGCCGCCGAACTCGGTGCCTTCTCCCTGGTTCTCATCGACGAAGTGCACCTCGTTCCGCCGGATGGGGAAGGCCGGTATCGGACCCTCATCGATGGCCTGAGAGCAGTTAATCCCGCCGTCCGCTTCCTGGGCATGACGGCGACGCCTTACCGTTTGGGCAGCGGCCTTCTTACAGCGACGGGAGACATCTGGACCGACGTCGCCTATGAGGCGAATATTCGCGACCTCATCGACCAGGGGTATCTTGCCCCGCTGGTCTCAAAGAGCGGTCGTTCCAAGGCGAACCTATCCACTGTTGCCATCAGGGCCGGCGAGTACGTCGCGGCCGACATGGAGCGGGCATTCAACCGCCTTGACCTCGTCGAAGCCGCACTTGAAGAGGTAGTCAAGCACGGAGTCGACAGAAGAAGTTGGCTCCTTTTCGCCTCGGGTGTTGCCCATGCAGAGACCATCGCCGCGGTTCTGAACAGGGTTGGTGTTCCATGCGGCGTTGTCACGGGCGAGACGCCACCGCTATTGCGGCAGCAGGTGTTAGATGATTTTAAGGACGGGCGATTACGGGCCCTGGTCAACGTGGATGTCCTTTCCGTCGGCTTCGACCATCCCGCCATCGACCTGATCGCCGTTCTTCGGGCCACGCAGAGCACGGCCCTCTGGGTGCAGATCTGTGGGCGAGGCTGCCGACTATCTCCCGGCAAGGTGGATTGCCTTGTATTGGATTTTGGAGGGAATGCACTTCGCTTCGGACCGATCGACCGCATCAAGATCGCTTACCGCAAGAACCCCATTACCGGGAAGGATGAGAGCACCGTCTCGACCGCCCCTGTGAAGGAGTGCCCTGAGTGCCGGAGCGTCATTCCGTTGTCCTCGAAGGATTGCCCAGACTGCGGACACCATTTTCCTGAGGTCATGAGGCTGAACCACGAGGCCGAGGCGTCTTCCGCTCCCATGCTCTCCGTCCCGGAGCCGCCTCTTGAAATTGAGGTCTACAAAACGAACTACGACCGGCACAAGAGGGCCGACAAGCCGATACCGACGCTTCGGGTGGACTACTCGATCGTGATGATCGACGGCCAGGACGTGAAGAAGGTGTCCGAATGGGTCTGCCTGGAGCACGAGGGATTCGCTTACAAGAAGGCCGCCGATTGGTGGCGAGTGAGAGCCGGCGACGAAGACGCGGTAGCGCCCGAGACCATCGAGGAGGCCCTTACCCGAGTTGCTGAGCTTCGCAACCCCAAGCGTCTTCGCATTCAACGCGACGGCAAATTCTGGCGGGTCCTGAAAGTCCTGGAGTACCACGTCGACGGCGAGGGAGGCGACAACGCCGCCCAGGAGGAAGAGGAGTTGATGGCTCTCACGGGCGTGAATATCTAAATCTTCCCACTCGCCTCTAGCACATCCTCCACGCTCTTCCCCGTCATCTCTGCGATCGCCGGCGTGCAGGCATCAGAGACGCCTCGCATTCTCCAGTTGTAGACGGCCCGCAGGGTGAGAGTGATTCCGTATTCTTCGTCGAGGCGGGAGACAATGTTTGACGCTGGCATGAGTGGAGCTAAGAGGGTGTTGATTGCTTTCCAGCGTTTGTTGTGAGGGGCCTTTTTCTTCATTGGTTTATGTTGACACGAAAACGAATGATGTGCAACTATCGGGATGCTGGGTTGTATGACGCGGTCCAGGTATAGCAGGAGGCAAATGAACGAGAGTGAATTCAGAGCAGAACAAGAAGCCGAGCAGCGAAAGTTCATGCGGGCAATCATCGCGGGGATGATGATGACGAAGCTGTCGCTCGAAGGACATACCTACTTTACTGAGGCAGCATCCGACGCAGTCAAAGCCGCCGACGCCCTGCTGGCCGAGTTGGAGCGGACGGAGAAGGAGGCCCATGACATTTAGCGACGATCTGGAATACTACCTGCAATTACGCGATGCCATGCGGTTCGAGAGCGGCAAGTCGATACCCTCGCAGAGAGAATTAGCCAGTCTTCAGAAACAAATAACCCGGTTCGCCCTGGTCCTGAATGAGTATTTCCCAGAGAGGGAGATGACAGAGCGGACGGAGGAAGAAAATGGAGACTGAAGAAGTAAAAGCGCGACTCTGCCTAAACTCGCTCTACGAGTTCGCACTTCAGGCCGGAAAACAGCCTGAGGTTGCCGCCGAGGAGTTTTGCATCGTGCAGGACTTCATCAACCGCCTAACGCGACGCAGGGACAGAATTAACTGGCGACATCCGTTGGAGCACCTGCCCGAGAATCGGCAAAAGGTCTTCTACATCGACTGGCACTGGAAGCGCTACGTGCCTGGTAGCTATCAGATTATTGGCGGCACGTTCTACAAGGCCACGCCAGAGATGCTCGCCAAGGGTCTCTACCACCGTGTCGAAGAGGACGACGAGCACGGCGGAGGGAGTTATTCGTACAACTGGCCCACCGACGAGTGGCAGAGCCGGGATTCTAATTTCATCGGTGCCTGGGTCCCAGCGGAGGAAATTGATTTGCCGGAGTGGCTAACGACGAGGGAGGGCCGATGACCTGGACCATCATCGGCCCCGACGGCCAACCCAGAGCGAGAGCGGCGACGGAGGGACAGGCGTGGATGGGTATGTTATCCCCGTGGGGTTGCTGCCGTGGATTCCGACTGTTTATTGCGTGTGTGGAGTACGCGAAGTTGAACGGCTATAGAGCGATTCAGGAGATCTCATGACCCCCACCTACGAAAGCAGACAAAGAACCCTCCGGGCCGAAGCCCTTCGATTGAAAGCGACCGCCTCCCAAACCCCCACCGCGGAATGGGTCGACCAGCTTCTTGCAATCGTGGAGCGGGAGAGAGCGTTCGCGGAAGAGCGAACGAAGGAGCGATGTTTCCCTGGGAAGATCTTGGGGTGCAAGGCCGTGGAGGTGCGATAGCTCTCCGTGGCCCAACTACTCATCCTCCCCATCGCCAACCACTGGCCGCCGAGACCCTCCCCGAAGAACGGCCCGGCGAAGATCATCTGCCTTTCGGAGCATGAAGTCCGCCTTGGGCCGTACTGGCACCAAGGAGTGAAGGTGCTCGTGTGTCGGCGATGTGGGATGCAATGGGGGCCGGACGGATTGCTGGATGAGGGGGTGGCGGTGGATGCTGTCGGAGTTTGGAACAAATTGTTTTGAAAGTTGTTGACACGGAAACGCATGTCGTGAGATGGTGCGGATGCGGGGAGTGACGAGAGAATATCGTAGTGGCGAGTTTTGAACCTCACCCCACAAGGCCGGGGTAATGTCCGGTCTCCCCGCTCTTATGGCCCCCTCGCAGACGGGACCTCTCGCAGTGCCCTTCACGGAGGGCAGTTCGAGCGGCGGAAGCGGCGTGGAAGGACACGCAGAGGTCGAGGGTGGGGCACCCGAGCCTCCCTGTACGGCACTGAAGTCGGGACCAAAGCCCCCAAAGCGCAGATAGCCGGTATCAAGCCCGGCCTTCCGCCGCTCAATGACAACAGGAGGCAAATGGATCCACAGATAGCACTGGTAATCACACTTTTCGTCGCATTCGTTTTTTGGGCCATCACTATCTGGCTAGCGGCACGATAGCAGGACACATGCACGACAGAAGAACCGCCCGCACTTCCAAAGCCCCTGATGACCTCCCGCCCGGCGTCACCCTCTTCGCCGAGGCCGTCGAGAGCGTCATCGAGAGATTGCGAACAAGGATGATCTCTCCAGAGGACGCCAAGGGCGCCATTATCAAACGGCACGTCGAAGAGATTTCGAGGTATGAGGCCATCGCAATGGGATTTAGCAAGGAGGAAGCGTGAATAGGAACATTCTAATCATACACCTCCAAAACGCTATCGACGATTGCGAGTGTGAGTTCAAAGCGGAATGCCTCGACTTTGACGACGACACCGTGATCTCGGTCGAAGTCACGATAGGCGAGGCACGAGAGATAATCGACGCATTACGCAAGGAGGAACCATGAGAACTGCAATGACAGCAACATCACTTCTACCGGAGCCGCCCGCGGCCCTGGAAACACTTCTGACGCCGTCGAGGGCCGTTTGGTCGGTGTACCTCATGACAGAGATTGAAGCCTTACTGGAACGCCCCCTCAGCAACATCGAGAAGGCCGGAGAGCTTTGCAAGATTGTCGAGCGAGAGCAGCGGCGACCCGTCGCCGAGGAGAGGTGATGGGCATGAGTGACGAAGAAGCACCGTTTAGAGCAGATTACGACGAGGCTACATCGCAACCGACAGAAGCCGAGTTACGGGCAATAGCGGAAGTGAGGTTACAAGACCTATTCGACAGTGGGGCAATCAACGCCGTGGATGATGTCCGCAGATACATCGCCCAACTTGAGCGAGAATTGAGCACCGCGAGGGCCGTCGAACGCGACCGATGGGAGAACGCCGGTCGTGCATTTAGACGCGAGTGGCCACGGAGGGTATCGTGATTAGTGAGGAGAAGCGACGAAAGGTATGGATGAAGTTGTCCCCTGGCGAGCGCCGAGGCGTTTTATGCGGGGTGATTGATTCCCTCATTAACGTCGAAGGCATTAGCTTGGAGCAGTCGATTCAGCGGTGCATCGACACCTTTGTTTGTGAGCACCAGGAGGTAATTGAGGCGCTGAAGGAATTGGGCGAGCGACAGGAGGTGGCGGTATGACATCATCGTTAGGATTACGAGTATTTCGATGGCAAGCAGAAGATCCACCCCCGAATCCCGAGCAATGCGGTCAGTACTACGGCGGCTTTTGCTTCGAATGTGATCTAGCGGCAGAGGCTCACCCTGCGGCGACAACTGAAGAGGGGACGTGGTTGACCAAGCGTGAGTTTGACGACTTGCTCTGGCAATGTGAGCAGTACAAGAAGGCCGCCGAGGGATGGGAACGTGAATGCGACATACTCAAGGCCAAGTACGAGCCGGGAGTGCTTGAGTTGAGCGATGCGGCGGGGAAGATATGAACAAGAAAGCAAAGGCAGCAAGGTTCGACGCAATCGGTGGGCGGTCCGGGATATCGGCACGAGTCCTCGAAATAGCTCGCGAGATCGTCGCAGAAGGTTCCTACAAACGAGCCATCATAGGGGCCGGGCAGATCAGAGCACTCGCAGAGGTTTCCGAAGCGGACACCTATTGGGACGAGAAGTGCGATTACGGCTATCAGACTGAGCAGCGGATATTGAACGGCGCTCGAAAAGTCTCGTTCACTTCGGAAGGGTCGATGATCTTCGAGGAGCCTATCCCGGTTGAACCAGACGCAGCGGGGAAGGCATGAGCAGCGACGAAAAAGACCGCGAAGTGTATTGGGATGAGAATGAGGGGAAGTGGTACTACACAGCGGCACTGCATATCAGAGGTGCCGTCATGAGTTTTTACCCCGCCGTATCCTTTGGCCCTTACGACACGGAAGAACAGGCGACGGAAGCTATGAGATTGCATGGTCTTGAGGAGTAGGCATGAGCGAGAAGAGTGAGAAGAGTGAGAAGATGCTGAGAGCGAAAGTCACATACAACCTGAATCAAATGTTGGGTGGCTTAGCGTTCCCGAGCGACCTAACAGCCTATCGAGATGCGGTTGATGAACTCATCACCTTCCTGGATGCGAAGTGCGAGCGAGCGTTTGAGGCGGGGAGGCTTGAAGGTGTTCTTCAACAACACTTCGCTGAAAAAAGCATGCCTAGAACGGACATGACCTACGCCGATTGGAACAAGGAGCAGGGATGACGCAGGAAGCATTTGAAGACAGCCTAGCGCGATTAGTGTGTGAGGGTATGAGTATGCGCGAGGCCGAGAGGCATTCTGACATTATTTACGCCCACGTCGAGGCGAAGGATAAGCGCATCGCAGAGTTGGAGAAGGAGATCGCTTTGTGGAAACGACTCCGTGATGAAGAAAAGGCGCAGGCGATCGTCCTCCGTGCTCGCATCGAGGGGGCAGAGAAGGTGCATCTGGGATTCAATGGCCAGTGGAGCACTAACGCTGGTGAACTCTTTAGCACTAGTTACAAAACAGTCTACGCGGTGCCGGTTGAGGTTGAGACGTTTGGGGGCGAGGGATGAGCAGCGCTAAATTCTTTTTTCGTGTCGAGCTGTCCTCTAAGGCGGAGGACGACGTACGAGTGGAAACCTGGTACCACGGTATCGATATATCTGGGCCTTCAACACGAAGCATATCTGATTGGGTTAGGGATTCGCAAACAAGCCACCCCCACCGCGCAGGGCGAAGAGACAGAATAACCACAGTAGAAGTAGTTAACTTTAATAGAAAAAAAGCAGACATATGCCGACCAAAAAGAAAGCAACAAAATCGAAGGGTAAGTACGTAATCGTTAGAACTTATAGCGCTGGTGTCTTTGCAGGGACAATCGCTGCGCGCAAAGGCCAAGAGGTAGTGCTGAAAAATGCACGGCGCATCTGGAAATGGGCAGGCGCGGCAAGCTTGTCGCAGCTTGCGCAGCAAGGAACAAGCGCACCGGGAGAGTGTATGTTCCCCTGTGCGGTAGACCGGGTAGAGCTTTTACAAGCAATCGAAATCTTGGACGTAACGCCGATAGCTCGTAAGTCGATCGAAGGAGTTCCGGTATGGCAAAAATAGGCTACGGCTACGGCGACGGCGACGGCTACGGCGACGGCGACGGCTACGGCTACGGCGACGGCTACGGCTCCGGCTCCGGCGACGGCTACGGCTACGGCTACGGCTCCGGCTACGGCGACGGCTACGGCTACGGCTACGGCTCCGGCTACGGCTACGGCGACGGCGACGGCTCCGGCTCCGGCTCCGGCTACGGCTCCGGCTCCGGCTACGGCTACGGCGACGGCGACGGCGACGGCTTTAACGCCCCCACCGCGCAGGGCGAAGAGGAGATATGAGCGAGCAGTTCGAGAAGTGGAACGGTGACTATGAGAAGCGACCATACGAGGTGAAGGTTTGGCCTGGTGACATTGTCACTTGCTATCCCAATGCAGGACGCATGATTGACCTGAAGACGGGGCGTTCGTATGGGCCAGAGGACGTAGAGGGAATCAGGCCGATTACGTGGGATGAGTATTGGAAGAATACCGAGGGAATTACGAGCCCCACAGACGACAAGCAGTTAGCAGCGGGGAAGGCATGAGCGAGAAGAGTGAGAGCGAGTTGAGACAAGGGTTCATGTCAGCAATGCGCCTGTTATCGTGGAACACGAACCACACAGACAAACAGCTTACAGAGATTCATGATGCTGCATTTGCTCTTGTCACCTACCTTGATGCCAAGTGCGGGCGATTAGAGACGAAGGCTAGACAAGCGTTCAAGCGTGGGGGTGAGGGATGGACCTAGGGTTTGCCATGTTCGGATTGTTGGTGATTGGGTACGTGTGCCTTCTTTTTATAGCAGTGGGGAAGGGATGAGCAGCGCTAAATTCTTTTTTCGTGTCGAGCTGTCCTCTAAGGCGGAGGACGACGTACGAGTGGAAACCTGGTACCACGGTATCGATATATCTGGGCCTTCAACACGAAGCATATCTGATTGGGTTAGGGATTCGTTTTCCGAACTACCTCAGTATCCTGACGATTGGTGGGAAGTATTTGAACTCGACCCAAATAAAAATTGGCAGATTGTAGGACAAGCAAAAATACAAGGACATACCAATTATTGGGGCGAATATGACGAGCATATCGATATTTTGGAATGCGAAAAAGCTGAAGTAGTAGAGGTGAAACCATGACCGAGCAAGAGCCCGAGTTGAAGGCGTGCCCGTGGTGCGGTTTGTCCATGCAGATTTATTACGTGGACGATGAAGAGTGCTATCACGTCGCTCATGCAGAGCCGTTTACCTGTCCGATACAGGTGAAAGTTCACTCGGGTTACCGGCTCACGTCGGAAGCTCAACGAGACAAGGTGATTCGCCAGTTCATCAAAGAGCTTCGAGAACAGCTCGATAAGGTTGACCAGTTGAAAACGAAGAAGGCTGCATAAACATGACCGACCTACTCACCATCCTCCAACAACGTGGCAGCCGCTACGGTTCCTTCGCCGACAATGCTCGGATCTCTCAGAGGTTGGAGGCCGTGTGCGTCAGTGAGCCGGGCTGGGAGCGTCTGTCCGACGTGCAGAGAGAGGCCATTAAACTGATATTCATGAAGCTCTCGCGTGCTTTGAGCGGCGACCCGACCTACCCCGACAATTTCCACGATGTCGCTGGATTTGCTCAGTTGGTGGTAAACGACTTAACGACACGGCAAAAGGCCCCATGATCTCCGACCGACGCTCTCCCTTCCCTAACCACCTTCCGCCCGTCCACTACGTCGGCTTCCGCTTGCCCCAGCACGACGACGCCGCCATTGTGGTGAAGGTGATGGATGCCTTGACCGTACCGAAGTACCTCAACCCTCGGTACGACATCATGGAGTTCTCGGACCTGGGGTTCTCTTGGGGCCCGGCCGGCGATGATAAGCTCATCGCACAGACGGCCCTGGCGATCACCACCGACGTTCTGGGCGACGCCCACGGCGTGGAGACCTACGTCGATTTCAAGCTCGACGTGATTCGGCGGATGCCGTACGAAGGCTGGCGAATATCCTCATTTGCAATCGACGAGTGGGCCGAGAAGCTGGCGAGGACGGGGCTGTCGTTCGCCGACGCACTCATCCTTGGCGAGTTCAATTTTCTGAAGACGCCCCCGGACTGGATGGAGTTCATGCCGAGCGATCCACCGCCGACGAAGTGGCTGCGGAAAGGGAAGAAGACAGAGGGTGATGAAAGCGACGGGAGGGTGAGACATGAGGAGGGACGTGGACGAGAAGGAGCTTGAAGAATTGAACAATCTCAGGGCAGAGAATGCCAGGCTGCGGACGGACTATCAGATCATCAAGGCCGCCCTCATCCGCTGCCAGAACGAAATCCTCTCCATGGCGCCGTCAGGCCCGCTGATTCCGGCCCAACCATCGGGCGTGAATTTCCGCGACCGCTTCGGCAAGCGTTCTGCCACGGCCCGAGAGAACGTCTCTTTCTGCAGTGTCGTAGATCTGCACGAGCCACCACGCCTTCGGGATCCGAAGGCCATCGAAGTGGATGCAGATTTGCCGCCCGTTTTCGAGGGCGAAGGCGTGGAGGTTGCTCAGGCGGTCGGCGGTTTGCACGTCGAAGAGGCGAGCGTTCATAATTCTGATTGTCGCACGGATGGAGGGAGCGTGGAGAGAGCGGAAGTGGAGAAGATGCTGGATGAGGAATATGTTGTCGTCATTTTTGAGATCGAGACCCTCGTGCGCGGTGAAGTCGAGAAGAACAACACGGAACTCGTGCGGATGATGGCGGCCAGTAAACAGGCGTGGATGATCGAAGCGGCGTTGGGCCTTCGGAATCGCCTCCTTGCCCGCCTCTCAAAAGATTTCTCGCAGAAATAAGCCTCCTGCGAAAAGGCGGTGTGTCGGGCTCCCGTCGTCAAGAAAGCCCGGCCCCTTTCGGGGGTGTTTTCAGGGGGTTAGCGAGGGGTTAAAAAAGACGCTGCTTTTTGTTGACACACGAACGCATATCGTGCCATTATCCCCAGACAACGAGGCGGCGGGGTGACACCCACTGCCCCATCCACAGAGGCTTATGGATTCCGAAACGATTCGCCGTCAGGCAGAGCACGCAGCAAAACAGGCTGAAGAAGCCGCCCGCAATTCTGAATATCCGAGGTTCGGCAAGGCCGTTTACACGGACCTCTCTCAAGCACTTGCAAATCTCGCTGATACCGTTGACGCCCCGTCCACCGCACCACGGGCAGATAACGCCTTCGAGCAGCGAAGGGCCGCACGTATCGACCGCATGAAGGCGAGAGCGGCACGTTTTCGCGTGGAGGCAGCACGGGCCGATTGTCGTTCACATGACATCGGGCGGGTCATTCCTTTCGGTCAGCCGATTCTCGTGGGGCACCACTCCGAGCGTGGACACCGAAACGCCATTAGAAAAATGCGTTCGGCGTCGGACAGAGCGGCGAAACTCCGACAACTCGCAGCACGGGCCGAGGCATCTGTGGAGGCAGCCCAGACGAATCGCACCATTTCGTCCGACGACCCCCAGGCTATCGCGAAGCTCCGCGAGAAACTTACCGCCATGGAGCACGAACGCGACACGATGAAGGCAGCGACGAAGCTCGCCGCGAAGGATGACGCCGAAGGTTTGAAGGCCTTGGGATACCGTGACGAGCAGGTTTACAGGCTTCTCAACCCCCGCGAGACCTACCAGCGGAAGGGACATCAGGCGTGGGAAATCACGAACCTCTCCGGCAACATTCGCCGGGTCAAGGACCGTATTGCCGAGCTTGAGCAGAACGCCACACGGCCCGCCGAGGCTCGCCTCGACCTCACCGGCGAAGGCTTCAAGGTGTTCGAAGACGCTGAAGACAATCGAATCTGTTTCGAGTTTACCGGGAAGCCTTCGGAAGCGGTAAGGAAGGAACTGAAATCGAGAGGATTCAAATGGTCGCCGACTCGCGGGCTTTGGGTTCGGCAGTTGAACGAGGCGGCACGCTGGGCAGCTCGGCATGCGGTTGAGGCGATCGGTAAACCCTGACCCGAAAACACGGGGCCTTCAGCCCCTTTTTTCTTCTCCTGTCTGTTGACACGCGAACGCATACCGCGCTATTCTCTCCCTACAACGAGGCCGGAAGCCTGACAACTTCCGGCCCTATTTCAAAGAGGCTTATGAACGAACTCGAAATCAAAAACTACCTCTCCCGAAACGACTGGGACGGCATCGCCAGGACCGCCGACTACCTCGCTTTCCACCACCACATGAGCTTCGACCAGATCCTGGGCCTCTTCGAGCGGCTCGGCGGGGACCGCTCGCTCATCGCTCAAGAGTTTTTCTCGGTGGAGGCGTAAACATCATGGGAGGCATGTTTGAATGCAGAATGTGCGGCGGATTCAAGCACTCGGACGACGGCTACCGCGTAGCCTACGAGCCGGGGAAGTCTAAATGGTCCGACGCCTTCGAGTATTGCGAGGCTTGCGAGGTTGACGTGCTCGAAGCAGTCCACAACGGCAAGCTCGAACTCGCGGTAATCGACGGCAAGGACATGAAGGATCATTTCATCGACGAGGACCTGGAGATCCGAAAGATCCCGCAGCCGAAGGACTGAAAACAAAAGCCTGGGTCCGAAAGGGCCTGGGCTGTAAATCGATGAACGCTCTTCGCACTCGCGTTTTTCGCGGGAGCGTGGTACGCGAAGCTGAAAACCGAATACTTGACTTACGAGGCTTGTGACTGACGAAAACACATCTGAATACACTTCATTTCTGGCTGCAAAAACCCATCGGGCACCAGCCACAGGGCTGACCGAAATCCCCGAGTTAAACGATAAGCTTTTCCCGTTCCAACGAGACATTGTCGAGTGGGCCTTGAAGAAGGGCCGAGCCGCGGTCTTCGCCGATTGCGGCATGGGAAAGACCGCCATGCAACTCGAATGGGCGAGGCATGTTCCCGGCCGCGTCTTGGTTCTAACCCCGCTTGCCGTCGCACGTCAGACCGTCGCGGAAGGCGTGAAGTTCGGCATCCCTTGTGAGTACTCCCGCGGAACGTTCTCGCCCGATTCAAAGATCGTCATCGCTAATTACGAGATGCTCGAAAACTTCGAGCTCTCGCAGTTTACTGGCGTCGTGCTCGATGAATCCAGCATCTTGAAGAGCTACGACGGGAAATTCCGCACGCTCATCATCGATTCCTTCAAGCAATACCGATGGAAGCTCGCATGTTCGGCAACCCCCGCCCCGAACGACTTCATGGAGCTCGGCAACCACTCCGAGTTCTTGAACGTCATGTCCCGGACGGAAATGCTGTCGATGTACTTCGTTCACGATGGCGGTGAGACGCAAAAATGGAGACTCAAAGGACACGCAGAGGATACCTTCTGGAAGTGGATGTGCTCATGGGCGGTAAACGTTCGATCGCCCTCCGACCTCGGATACGACAACGGAAAGTTTACGCTTCCGCCTTTGCGACTTCAGCAAGTATCCGTTCAGTCAACCCATCGCCTTGACGGCTTCCTTTTCCCGGTTCAAGCGGCCACGTTGCAAGAGCGGCTCGATGCTCGCCGGAAAACCATCAAGGAAAGGACCGAGAAGGCGGCAGATATAATCCGTTCTCGCCCCGACGAACAGTGGATCGTTTGGTGCAACCTAAACGCCGAAGCATCCGCCGTGTGCGAGCTTGTCGAGGACGCTGTAAACGTCGAGGGCAGCGACACGCCAGAGTTTAAGAGCAGCACTATGCTCGCGTTTTCCGAAGGCAAGGTTCGCATCATCGTGACGAAACCATCGATCGCTGGTTTCGGCATGAACTGGCAGAACTGCCACAACGTCGTCTTCCTTGGGCTTTCTGACTCTTACGAGGAGTTTTATCAGGCTGTCAGGCGATGCTGGCGATTCGGCCAGGATAGCCCCGTTGATGTTTACTGCGTCACGTCAGACCTTGAGGGCGCCGTCGTCAAGAACATAGAGAGGAAGGAAACGGACTCGCGGACGATGTCCGACAAAATGGCCGAGCACATGTGCGAGTACCTGAGAAGAGAGATTAAAGGAACGACCAGGGAGATTATGGAATACAAGCAGAAGAAAGAGACCGGAAACGGATGGGAGATGTATCTCGGAGATTGCGTCGAGACGGTAAAGGCCATGGAGAGCGAGAGCGTTCACTTTTCAGTCTTCAGCCCACCATTCGCATCGCTCTACACCTACTCGAACTCTGAACGGGACATGGGCAACTGCACCGACTACGACGAGTTCGTGACGCACTTTCGCTTTCTTGTTCACGAGCTTTTCAGAGTCTTGAAGCCCGGACGACTCGTGAGCTTTCACTGCATGAACCTTCCCACGTCGAAGACCCATCACGGCTACATCGGCGTTCAGGACTTTCGCGGTGACCTCATCCGGCTCTTTCGAGAATGCGGATTCATTTACCACTCCGAGGTCTGCATCTGGAAAGACCCCGTTACCGCCATGCAGCGAACGAAAGCCCTCGGACTTCTTTACAAGCAGCTTCGAAAGGATTCGTGCATGTCGCGACAGGGTATCCCTGATTACCTCGTGACCATGCGTAAACCCGGCGAGAACCCCGAGCCCGTTAGCCACGATCCCCAAGACTTCCCGGTCCATGTTTGGCAACGGTACGCTTCGCCAGTCTGGATGGACATCAACCCATCCGACACTTTGCAGTATCGGTCAGCCCGCGAGGAAAAGGACGAGAAGCACATCTGCCCGCTTCAGCTCACCGTCATTCGACGGGCGCTTGAGATGTGGAGCAACCCCGGCGACGTTGTACTATCCCCGTTCGGCGGCATCGCGAGCGAGGGGTACGTGGCCTTAAAGATGGGCCGAAAGTTCATCGGCGTCGAGCTCAAAGAGAGTTATTGGCGGCAGGCTTGCGGTAATCTTCGAGTGGCTCACCAGGAAAATCAGGACATGTTTACTGCTGCCGACGAGTCTCAAGTTGAGGATGATGCTGATGTCGCTGAGTACGTCTGATATCATTCCCTACCCTCGCCCAGCAAAGGACATTAGTGGGCGAGGGGTCGGCGCCTTGCGAGTGCTCGGCTTTCTCGGTCACGACGGCCACTTCACGGAATGGTGGCTCTGTCGTTGCGGGGTGTGCCTTGAGCTAGTTCCGCAGCGGGGCAATCATCTTCGGGCGGAAGAGGTTCGAACGTGCGGCGGTGTCGGATGCCGGGGGCTTGGCCGCAAGCGGGCGTTTACTGCCAACGCTACTGAGCCCTGATCACCTCGAAAAGCACCGAACTTCGCTCCCGGCTCCAGTAGAACCGGAGCCACCAGGCCCCGAGCGTTTTCGGCTTGAACCCCTTCTCGTTCGCCCAGCCAGAGCTTCCATCGCCCGTGTCGTCCTTGTAGCCGGGGCAGCCGAGGTGCGTCTGGGTATCCTGGTAAACAGTTCCACCACGACCGAACCGCTGCCGACCGACGAACTCGCACCAGAAATTATGTGCATGCCCGGTGATGAGCACGTCGGTGTCGGGGAGGAAGGCCGCACGCTTTTCGTGCGAGAGAATATTCGATGTCGTTTTCCCGCTGCTTGATCCGTGGTGATAATTCGCCACCACGGTGGAGGTCCGCCCCCTACCTCCCTCAGCGAGTGTCTGGAACGCGAACTCTAGCCACCCCGAATATCCGCCGTTGTAAATGCGAGATCGCGTCTTTGAGTTGAGCAGCGTCACCAAGCGTTCGATCGGATTGAACTCATGGCGGTTCGTCATCGCCGTCTCATGATTCCCCTGGGCCAGCACGAAAAAGTTCTGGGCGTACGGCGTAAACCATTCCGCGGCGTCTTCCACGACGGCGTCGAAATAGTGCGGCACGTTGTGCTCCGACCGAATGCCGCTCTTCACGGCCCGAGGGTCGTACCGCCCGCCCATGAGGTCGAGCATGTCGCCGTTGCTGAAGATGATCGCCTCGCGTTCGAGCGCCTGATCGAGATGCTGCTTGAGGAGTTTACGGTTGCAATGCGGGTTGTCCCAGTGAATATCCGAGGTGATGAGAGCCCATTGCTCCCAGGAGGCACCTTGCTGGAAGGGCACGCTGACGCGGAAAACGTTTCGACCCAGCTGCGAGGCCGTCCACGGAATGACACGCGATCGCCGGGCCGTCTTCGCCCGTTGTTTACCTTGAGGAACCCGTTGCTTTTTCGCTTTCGGCACTCGCCCTCGCCTGCGGCCAGTTTGCCATGGGCGGGCGTTTACGGGCTAGGGGCGAATGTGGCGGGGGGCACCATCTTGCTGATGCTGCTGGTTCTGAAAATCGCTAAAACTCCGGTGTTCGATCCCTGCCAACAGGAGAGCACTTGAGCAAGTCGACGAAGAAATCAGGCGGCGTCGTACACCCTCTGGACGATTTCCTACCCGCTGGTCTGGGCGACCTGTCCGACAACCAGCGAGCCATTCCGCGGATCGCGAAAAATGAGAAGCTGACGGACCTCATCACCGCGACCCTTCCCCAGATTCCGACCACCCACCAGCTCCGCCTGGGCGATGCCCGCGTGATGCCTGAACTGAAGGACAACAGCGTTCACCTGATCGTCACCTCGCCACCGTATTGGACCTTGAAGGAGTACAACAAGTCGCCGAATCAGATGGGTGCCATCGTCGCTTACGAGAAGTTTCTCGATGAACTCGACCGCGTGTGGCGTCGGTGTTACGACGCACTCGTTCCGGGCGGTCGCGTTGTCTGCGTCGTTGGCGATGTTTGCCTCTCCCGAAGGAAGAACAACGGACGGCACACGGTGGTCCCGCTTCACTCCTCCATCCAGGAGCGATGCCGGGCCATCGGATACGACAACCTGGCTCCCATCATCTGGCACAAGATTTCAAACGCGAAATTTGAAGCGGAAGGGAACGGCTCCCCGTTCCTCGGGAAACCCTATGAGCCGAACTCGGTCATCAAGAACGACATCGAGTTTCTTCTGATGGAACGCAAATCCGGTGGCTATCGAGGGCCAAGCCTCACCACGAGAATCCTGAGCATCATCCCGGCGAAGTGCCACGGAGAATGGTTCCAACAGATCTGGTTCGGCCTGACCGGGGCCTCCACGAAACATCACCCGGCACCGTACCCGCTAGAACTGGCTACGCGGCTCATCAGGATGTTTTCTTTCGTGGGGGACACCGTGCTCGATCCGTTCCTCGGGACGGGCACCACGACCCTTGCCGCCGCCAACTGTGGTCGTTCCAGCATCGGCTACGAGATCGACCGCGAGTACTTGAAGCTCGCGGAGAAACGGCTCACTAGTGGCACCAGCGACTTGTTCGCTGCGGCTGAGGTCACGGTGACCCGGTAGGGGGAACGGGAGTCGCGACTCCCATCATCTCAAGCAGTGCCCGTACCTCTGCTTCGATCACCAGGTCGTCATCGTTGGCGAACACCAGACCGTCGATGTTCGCGGAGAGAGCTCTCGCCCTGAAGTCCGCTTGGTCGTCCGGGAACGGGTAGTAAATCACGACGCCGAATCTTCCAGCCGGAAAAGCCGTCTTGAATTTGAACGCCTTGTTCACGATCTCGTCGATCCGCTTGTGCTTATCCCGCTTTGCCTCACACCGCTTCACGTCAATCCCCACTTCGATCGCCGTCGGAATTCCCGCCGCAGCGTCCAGCTCATACGAGTCCACCCCGCAGGTGAATTTTCCCTTCTTGTATTTTTTCGGAGCCCCGTGCTTGTTCGCGGCAAGACAGATGGCCTTCTCCCAACCTCCCTTGTCCTTACGAACCTCTTTGTCGATGAAGGCGATTCTGTCCAGCAGCGTCAGTGCAGGCAGCGGTAGCTTGTCGGGCAGGAAGAGCTTCAAGAACTCCGCCAGCTTCAGCGCTTGCCCTTGGGAGAAGCGAGGGTTGTACGTGTCGAAATTCTTGATACCGAGATCTCGCTCGATTGCCCGTCCGGCGACGTTACAAGCAGAGAGAACCGCTTTCACGATCGATGGGTGCTTTTCAAGAATGTCGGCCAGCTGGTTGGCATCGAGCACGAGGAGATCAATCACCTCAACTTCTTCCTTCTCCGTCGCTGACGCGAAGGCCTTCCGAAGCTCGGCCTCGATCCTCCCGGAACGGGTCTCGGCGGCGGCTTCCACTTTCGCCATGTAGTCCCGGTGCGAGCTGAATTGCTCGGACATGAGCTGCCGCCTTTCGCCTCAACAGCGGGGCATTCCCACTGGGCCTTAAAAATCTGATAAAGGTATGATCGGGCGCGAGGGGGTGAGCGGCCAGGGGCTTGTGTCGTTCGCTGAGTCTGCTATTCTGCGGCCGTGAAAAAGACAGTGACCACGGACCACATTCTTCTCTACCTCGAAACCCTCGTTCGAACTTCCACTCTTAGAGCGGCGGCAGCCAAAATCGGCATCTCGACGGCCTACCTCCACGATGTCATCAATCGACGACGGCACGTAAGCGAGCCACTCGCCGCGAAGCTCGGGTACGAGCAAGAAATCCGTTGGAAGCGAATCGGCGAGGGTAAGTGAAAATCAGGTACTACGACATTCCAGGCAAGTGGACGAAGAGGATTCAGCCCCACCTTGGCGACGAACACCTCAATCAGATTATCATCCGCGACTTCAACAAGTACACGTATGGGAGATGGCGTCGGAAGTTCATGCCGGGCATGTTCCCCGCCGACTTCGAGAGTTGCCTTTGGGACATTTCTCACCGAGGTCGCAAGCCGCGATACTGGCGATACGTAAAGCATGCCGCCTGCCACTGGCTCGTGAATTTCAACCTCCGATTAGCCCAACTCGCGGAGCCGTCGCATCCGTGGCGCATCTTGACGAGTCAGGATCACTCCACTGTTTGGGACGGCGACGCGATCCTCTTTGACATGAATTTTCTCGCGCTCGGCGTCGCTCCTGACGAAGCATTCACTCTTGCCAGCGAGAAAGAACTTCCGATCGGGAAGCAGCTGCGGACCTATTTCGCTGAACACTTTTCGGTTGATGTGAAGCGACTCGCGGAGGAACGTGCTGGCGGAGGGTAAGAACGAGGCGAGGCTGGTCATTGTCGAAGGCAAGCAGGTAGTGGAAGTAATCCTCACCCAGGGGAAAGTGACCATCATTGATCTGGACGATTGGGAATTGATCCGTGCTCGAACGTGGGGCACTGCCTACAGTAGACAATCTCGAACGCCCTACGCTCTCACGAGCGTACCCCTCCGTGATGGGCGTTGGACGAAGATCTATCTTCACCGCTTTCTACTCAAGCCCAAACCGGGCGTTCGGGTCGATCACAAGAATCACGACGGGCTAGACAACCGCCGCTCCAATCTTCGATTCGCCACGGCAGCCGAAAGTGCCCGGAATACCCGGTCCCGAGAGGGAAGCTCCTCAAAATATAAAGGAGTGACGTGGGACAAGAACCGGAAGAAGTGGAACGCATGTATCAAGCTCGGCCCGACGACCTACATGCTCGGTCGCTTCGACTCCGAAACGAAGGCAGCGCTCGCTTATAACAAGAGGGCTCGCGAAGAATACGGCGAATTCGCTTACCTGAATTCAATCGAAGAAGCCGTTGATGCCCCCTGAAGATCTCGCAAACCCGTATAAAAGACAGAAGGAAACGCGGGACCGCTCGGGTACTCTGCCGTGTACTCTCAGCGTGGAAAGTGTGCCGAATCGTGCCATCTATAGAAATTGTGCTCGTTCCGCAAAATCATGAGGTCAAAGATTTTACGGCAAATGGCCATTGAAGAACGGTACTGGCACGGTAACTGCCATCGCCGTGAACCTGACGCCTCGAACGCAAAGTATTGGTTCCGCCGAGTCGGTGACCATCCCGTCTTTTCTTCCCTTCGAGAACAAGCTCCTCCACTTGGCTACGATTACACGAATCCCTTTGATTTTGTGGACTTTTGCGAGCGTCATCGAGGTACTGGCTCGCCCGAAGAAATGATCGCTCGCAAGGTTCAGCAGCTTGAATGGCAGCTCCTTTTCGACCACTGCTACCGCCTCGCCGTGACGGGATAATTCGCTCTTCGGGTACTTTGATCGGGTACTTTGCCCGCTATAATGCACTCGTGCCCTTTTCCCGTCGCACGAGGAGCGTCCGCCATGCGAGCCAACAAAGTCTGGAAGCGAAAAGACACCGGCTGGTTCTACACGAAGATCGACCGCAAGCGAATTCGCCTCTCGAAGAATCGGGGCGAAGCCGAGCAGATGATGCACGAGCTTCTTTCCGAGCGGAAAAAGAAGGCGGAGGACGAGTCTCTCGGGACGAAGGCGTTTCCGTCTTTCCGAAAAATCGCCGATCTCTTTCTTGAAAACTCCGTCACGGAGAACAAGCCGACCACGTACCGTGCTCACAGGATGTTCCTGCAATCCGCCTGCGACTCCTTTGGGAAGAAGAGAATTAACGACCTCAAGGTTCATCACGTCACCGCCTGGCTCAAGGAGGAGCGAAAGGCTCAACCTCGCGAGCCGAAACTCGACGAGAAGGGCAACGTCAAGAAGCAGGCGACCGCTCGAAAAGGGAAAAAGGGCCCGTGGGGAGCGAGCACGGAATGCTCCGCGAAAGGCACCATCTTGGCGGCGTTGAATTGGGCCGTCGATCAGGGCTACATCTCGTCGCACCCGCTGAAGAAACTGAAGCGTGGCACCCACAAGAGACGCGAACGTGTCTTCACCGCCGATGAGTTGAAGAAAATCCAGGACTTCGTGAAACCCGACTTCCGGGATTTCCTTCGGGCCTTGGAACTGACCGGCGCCAGGCCATTCTCGGAACTCGCCACCCTGACCGCAGAGATGATCCACTGGGACGCCGAAATCATTCCATTCGATGAACATAAGAACGAGGCGAAGGGGAAATCACGCACGATCTACATTGTGCCGGAGCTGATGGAAATTCTGAAGCGGCTGGCAGCGAAGCATCCAAAGGGGCTTCTCTTTCGCAACTCTCGAAATAAGATCTGGACCTCTCACGACGCCACTCGCCGACTGCACTACGCGACCCGGAAACTCGGGATCCCGAAGGGGACGATCTATGCGGTGAGGCACAAATTTATATCTGATGGCCTAGAAAAAGGGCTGAACGCGAATGTCATTGCGGAGCTATGCGGCAACAGCAGCATCACGATCGCAAGGCACTATGATCACGTATCGAAGCGAAAAGCCGCCATGCTGGAGGCGGCCAGGAAGGTCGTCGCGGTGAGCTAGAACGGAATCGGCTCGTCCCATCCATAGACGTTCATTCGAGGCTTGTCGGGCCCCACGTCGGTCACGTAGATGTCGACCTGGCATCGAGGCATGACCACCTCAGCGCCTTCGTTCCCGAAGTGAAGCTCCACGCCTTGAGCGGTGATGAAAACCTCGGTTCGACCGTTAGCCTTCCGCATGTCGATCGTGACCCTCGGCGTCTTTCTGAAAAACCATCCCCACATTTCGCACCTCCTTTACCGGATATGTTTCAACGGTCCGTCATCCACACCACAAGGATCCTCCACGCGGCACGACGCCAGCATCACCGTGATATCCTCATCCTTGAGGAGAATCTTCCCCTTACCATGCACGCCGACGCGGTAGTACGGCAGTTTTCCTATTCGACACAGCTCGTAGAGCAGCGACTTTGAGAGCGGGTACTTCTTTGCGGCGTCGGCAATGGTCATCATCTGGCACCTCTCCTTCTTCTCTGGGCCGACATCCCTCACGCCACCACCAACTCCAGCCGCCGTGGCCTCGGGAACTCCTGCACCACCGCCCCGTCAAGCATCGGCTCCTCGCAAGGAACGCCCTTATCGTCTAGGTACGCCTGCTTGAAGAAGTGCGTCTTCCCAGCTTCCTTGCACTGGTTGTCGATGTCACGAACCCAGTCCATGTCCATGATGCGTCGGGTGCCTTTCGCCGCACGCTCGCAGCCCGTGATGACCCAATCGATCCATGAAAGGTGTTCGCGGAAGTCCATGCGTTCAATGAGTGGTTCGGCCGAGACGAACTTCACCGCTGCCGGGACCGCCTTCAGGAGCGGCAAGCGATACAGCGACTTCGAGCAACCACAGGTGACGCCGAGCCATACGTTCGGATAGCCTTCGACCCAATCTGCCGGTAGGCGGTCGGGGATGAGATGTGGACGCTTCGTGAGGATGAGCCAATCGAGGTTCTGGCAGTCCTTGATGATCTTCCAGACGTCGGGCCGCCAGGCATCGGCGCCTTGATGGAAGAAGTCGGACATGCTGCACGTGAAGACGCGATGACGCTCGCCGAGTTTCGCGGCCTCACGATCCCAGGCATAAGGAGCACGCCAGGTTTTTGTCTTCATCGGGCCATTGAAGGGCTCGTACCCTCCACGGCGCATGATGCTGTCGATGTAACAATGGTCGCATTCTGGGGTGACTTTGTTACAGCCCCACCAAGCGTTGAAAGAATGATGCGTCCAACCGATCTTCGAATTCTTTGGCATGGTAGTTCTCCTGTATGGTGGCTTAGATTCTGGTACTTCTAGTCCCGTCTGTAAACGCCTCAACTGCCTCCATTCAATTCTCCGACGGTCGACACAGCCGCTGATTTTCCAACGCTCGCAGTTCCTTCCACTTCTCGATCGCGTCGACGATCACGTGGTAGAAGAGATCGACCGCATCGTCGAATTCCCCTCCACGCTTCCTCAAGGCACGGGCCAAGGCATGAGCGGTGCCCCAGGCGATGTCGTGGGTCAATCGCGTGTCATTGTTCATGGCGCCCCTCCCTTTCTTACCCACGGTGTTCGTCGAGGTACTTCTCAAGCCAAGCAGTTGACCTTTCACCGAATCGATCCATGCCCCGTTCAAAAGCCTTGCCCAGCACCTTGATCGTGTGGGCCAATATCGCCGCCGCGATAAACACCGCCAGGGCGAAGAATGGAGAACTTCCATCGCTGGATTTTTCAGTCGCAATTCGAATGCTTCCGGTGAACACCACCATCAGCACGATCCAGCAGTCGATGACCACCAGGGTCGTAAACCCCTTGTCGTAAGCGTTTTTGAGAAACTGTTTGATGCTCTGCCACATGACAAACTCCTTGGAAAAGGGATGCAAAAAAACCACCTATTCGCGACTCGCTCTCACCACTTCAGCGGGGAAATTCAAACGAGTCGTCCATTCACGATCTTCGATGTCTTCGAGTACTTCCCACTCTGGCGGGACGGGCTTGCCCTCCGACGCCGGGGGGACACCGTCGTAAACGTGGAGGAAGGGGATCGAGAACTTGAAAGGGCCATCTGGGAAGTCGGCATAGCCCTCAATGAAGTCCTTGCCCTTCTCAGGGCAAGCGCGACTGAGCCGCATCAATTCATCTGGCGACACGTTGGCCCAGTTTTTCACCGTGGTGTTTGCCTTGTCTGTCCTGGGTGCCGTCCAGGCCATGCCGGTGTAGACAGGATTCACGACCTCCAGCACATCGCAGCTTCCGAGGTACGCCGAGGCCCACTTCGCCATGTCCGGAGATCCGCACTTCATGAACGCCTTGAAGGCGAGAAGCGCTGCGATTTCTTCGGCAACGTTTTTTCCGTACTGCTCAGCGAGACCGAGGATTTCGTGCAACGTGACCACAGGGCACATTCCACTTTTCCTCCCACGACGGCAAATTTTCAAAAGACCTTCCAGCGGCACCATCGATGCGATTTCGTCGCAGCCGAACCAATGTCGTGTCTGCGTGACGCGGGAGAGCCCGTAATCGGCGATGGTGTCGAGAGCAAAAGAGAACAGGCCCGATTGCACGCTGGCGTAGCGGTCGACCCAGCGGAAGACGTTCCAACCCTTGCCCGTGAGAAGGGGCTCCAGGAAGCTCGCCTTTTTTGGGGCTTTCTCTGACAGGGCGGCGTATACGGACAACTGCATCAGTTTGGTCGCGACCGTTGCCTGTACGTCCCTGCTGGTATCGCCAGCGTGGCCCAGAGGGGCGTAAACATCGCCCACGCCTGGAACCAACTTCCCCGCCTCCGAAATTAAACGATGGTCCTTTGCCAACCGCACAACATCCGCCAGGCGCCACTTCTTCGGAGCGAAGTGATGGAGGATATGAAGTGCCGCGATGAGGATGATCTGGGCCCAAGCATCGAAGAAGTTGTTCTTTCCGCGATTCTCCTGCGGGGCCATCTTTTGGGCGAAGCGGACTCGCTCGGTCTGCGTCGTAATGTCCGCCGCCAGGTCCATTGCCGTCCCACCCTCACAGTGAACTTGGAACTCATTTACCTCGACTCCGTTAGCCTTCAGCAGCGGCGTGAGACTTCCGTCGGCATCCACGGCAGAGCCGGAGTCGCCATTTCTCGCAGCCGCTCTGAAGAGCATTGCGGCCAGCGAGCTTTTGCCGCAGCCGGGAGCGCCGGTGAGGAGGAAGCCCAGCGACTGCAAGGCGCTGATGACCCACCGGCCGCAGAACGGAACGGATAGCGGTGGAACTTCCAGAGGCCTTTCGCGAAAAATATTTCTAAACATTGGAGTCTCCTTTCTTCAGCCCATCGCCGCGAATGACGATCTGTCCGACGCCGTGAGGCTTCGGTCGGCTCCACTCCGTGATGGCCTGTAAGATCGAAATCAAAACGAATTCAAAAAACACCACGCTTGCGATGACGATCGCCCCCATCACAAACGGATGCCTTTGAATGAACGTGGGGTCGATGGCCCTACTGATTGCCAGCGGCGCCACGATCGCCACAGCGAGAGTGACCCACACTGACAACTCCAGAACGACTCTGAAGAAGAACCACTTCAGCGGCCTGAGAAAAATCACCCGGAGAATCTCCATGACGCACCTTCCCTTTCTGGTTAATGGCGATTTCTGCGTTCTTGCCTGCGACTCTGAATCAAGGGCTCATCCTGTCCCTTCACGTAAACAGCGACGTTATGCTTCTCCGCTGCGATGCGGAGCTTCTGAAGTTCTTTCGAGGTCATCGCGGTCGCGGCGGCTTTCGAGAGGACGACACGATCGCCGCTTTTGAGCTTGATATGGGGCTCTCTCGCTCGCTGATACGCATACTCGGCGCGTAGCAGGGCTTCTCTGAGGGTGTGAAACGGATTGCCTTGGTACAGCGATCGGATCGCGGCTCTGTGAGCTTCTGGGCGCGATCGCTTCTTGATGTCATCCAGAAAAGCGGGAACGCTCTTCACCCGGTAATCACGTGAAGCTCCGAGGTTGACGACCTTGACCGCCGCACCGATGACTCGCAACGGAAGCACGACAAACTCATCAAGGAGCCTTTGCAACCGACCGGGTGTCTTGAATTCTTTTTCTGGTTGGCTTTTTGCCGCGACCGTTGCCGCTGTCTTTCTAAACGAAGGTTTCTGCGCACCCTTCGCGGCATCCTCTTTTGCGGAAGGCTCGTCTTTGATCCAGCCCTGGCTCCGCCCATGTTGCAACAGAGCTTGTCCCGCGAGCGGCTTCCACGTCTCGACCAGTTCCGCACGTGTATACGCAACGGGCGGGCACGTGCGAGTGTTCAATGCGGCGTAGGCTTTCGCCTGCGGTGTCGGCTCGATGCCCTTGCTCTCCAGGTAGTTCTTGATTTGTTCGCTGCGTTTACCGACCAACGCCATCAGCTCAGGGGGCACGCCTTGCACCACAGCCACGCCGCGATTGAAGCCGATGTTCCACTTAAATTCCTGGGCGAGTTCTTTACCGAGGGCCGCTTGGAACGCCATCTGATACAGCTTGTCGATGCGGTAGTACTGGCGGAGGTCGCCAAGCTTCAACGTCTTGCCGGTTGCGGTAACGCCGTACCGTGAGAGCCGACGGTGAATGTGCCAATGAATCCCGCCACCGTTGTCGGTCGCGTGGATGACGCGGCGGACCACTGGAATCGCAGGAACGATTTTCTTTCCCTGGGCGCCAGAGCGTACGTGCCAACCCTTCGCCATCACTACCTTGAAGGCCACGTCATCCGCTCGCTTCAAGCAGTCCGCCATCTTCTGGAACGCCGCGGGGCCTTCCATTACCAGGACCACGAGGAACATTGCGTTTACTGACTTGTCCGTGCCGCTGACCATCTCGAAGGGGCGCGTGTCTTTGCGGTTCTTCTGAACGCGGATGGCCGGACTTCCGTCTCCCCGCTTCTCCTGAGCGTGAAGGCGGTTTTGCTCTGGATCGTTGGCGTCGGTGAAGCCAATCAGAGCGGCCGGGCCCATGAAGTCGGCCCCACCACCATGCTCGATTGCGTCCTGGTTGTACTTCTCAGAGAGGGAGTACTTCTTCGTCGTGCGAGTTATCACGGTTGCACCGCCTTCTCCTCCGCCATGAACTTCGCAATGTCGCCTGAGAGATAGACCTCATTCACGAGCGCCACCGCCGTAGCGGTGTCGAGAGATTCCCCGCGACGTTGTTGTGTCGAGAGCAGGAGCACGGCCAGCTCGGCCAACAGGGCTTTCATCTCTGCGGGCTGAATCCCCACGTGAGGCGGCGGCAGTGGCGCGTTTCCGTCCGGCAAGCAGCGGTGTTCGAGGGCCCACGAAATGAGATCGTGGCCGAGCGTGCTCTCGGTGGTCTCAAGTTCCTTCGCCAACGCTCGAAATGCTGCCTTCATCTTGAGCGGCACTCGCACGCTGATAGTCGTTGTCGGCTCACTGTTGCCGATGATGGTTTCACGCGGGTCAGGCTTGATGGTGTCATCACTGTCCATGGTCGCTACTCCGAAAGCGGTTGAGGAAGCGGGTGAAGATTGTCGGCGAGGACTGCGGGGCGGGCGACGAGGACCAAAGAAAGTCTTCGAGGCGCTTGTGAGCTTCGATCTCTTCCGGCGTCCGGCGAGCGTCGAAGAACGCCTGGATGGGATCGTCGGGCTCGTAGGGAGCCTGGTAGCCCTCGAAAAAGTCCCTGATGGGATCTGACATGGGTGTTTGCCTTTCAGTTTGCGTAAACCTGTGGCAGCTTTCGACCGGCCGAATTCTTACCACCGAATGCAAGAAAGCCAAGTTTTGGAGTGAGCAGTTTTGAGCGCAACTCTAGGCGCATCATCGAGATAATTTTCTTGAGATTTATTTCTGTAACTCTAAGAGGGCCAATGGCTTAAAGGGCATTCGGTTGGCCGGGCGAGGACATCAAGATTAGCGTTTCGGCCTGTGGAATGTGTTGCCCCGGCGAGGACATTAAGAACAGCGTTCGCCCGCCTCGGCGAGGACATGAAGATCGATGGGTGGAGAGGTGGTCATCTGTCAATGAACCTTTTTGAAAACCTCTCCTGAACTGTCGTGTGCCAATCCTGGCATCCCATCCGTGGGCATCCATTCTGGACTAGAAGCGATCGCCGACGTCGTTGCCGTCGTCACTTCCACTTTCGCCACCGCCGCCGACGTTGGTTCCGTTCTGCTGAGCGAGCCAGATCCACGCCATGCGTGAACACTCAGCGACAACGAGCAAATCGTCCCGACCGAAAGTTGTCGCCGACTTCCACTGTCCTTGGCCGTCCTTGTAGTTCCGCGTCATCGTGACGCTGTACCACACGCCTTCCTTGCTCTCGTTCTCCCAGATTGTCGCCTTGATGCGACCGCATCGGATCTCGTGAGCGGGAGGTCGACGACCATTCCCTTGATCGCGGTTCTGCTGCTGCTGCGGGGCGTCGTTGCGACCGACCGTCTGCGTTCTCTTTTGAGGAGCCATGACGGCACCTCTCCTTTCTTGAAAGTTCGTGACATGGAGATGTTCCAGACACAAGGAAAAGAAAAACAGCGGCCTCGCTCCGAGCGAAATGCCGCTGAGAAATCCACGGCCCGGCATCCGTTCCGGGGGTTGTGCGTTGCTACACCGCGAGGGAGCGATCCGGCAGCATGAGACCATTCAGGCGAATGGTTTGCGAGACGAACACTTGCGGCGCCGTGATGGCACGTTCCTTCAGAACTTCCGTGAAGGCATTGAAAAGGCCCCAGCCTGTGCGGGCCCGGAACTCTTCATGTGGCGGATTCTCCCACTGCTCGCAGACCTTGGGAATCTGAAGCGTCGAGATGATTCCGCGGTGAAAGGCCTGAAGGATGATGTGACTTGCCGCCTCCGGCGTGAGTTCCATCTCCATCATTCGCTTGATGCGGTGTTCCTCGGCATCCTTGAACGACGCAAGCGACGTGACTGCGGTACCGATCGCCGTGCCGAAGGCCCGCATGCCATTGATCGTGTGTTTTCTGCGGACGAGCAACTCGGCTCGGAATGCCAAATTGTCACAGCAAAAAACTCTTGATCCAGCCGCGAAGCCGAGCGGAAAGGACTTGTCGGTACTGTTGCGGATCCCGACCGAAAGACTGACGCCCTGAGCGAGCGGAGTTGTCAGGTCGAGAACGCCGAAGAAGCGTGCTCCATCACGAGCGAGCGCGAGCTTTTGACTCGCGATCTGGTATCCCGCTCCTGAGAGCGTTTCACGAACAGTCGCTAGCACTGTCGTGTGGGCCGTAGGATGCCACCGCCCTTCGGGCGGTGGAGTCCTGCAAGCCTTCAGCTCGTCGAGCGTGACGAGCCGCCCGCCCGCGTGAAGCACGAGCGCTCCTTGAGACATTGCAATCCCTCTTGGGTGAGGGGCTGGCGCACTTCTGAAAACCTTCAGTGCTGATGACCAACCTCTCTCCCGGTCGGGGACAGAGGTCGCGTGATGTGTCTTCTACCCAACAAGCTCAACGTTGACACAGGTTGCAATGACAGGCAAGGGGAGGCATAAGCCGGATGTGGTGAGCGCGGGACGGTCACCGACAAAAGTGGAATGGAGCGGCTGCTTGCAAGAAGAACCTTTGGAACTCCCAGCCGCGAGAGCTAAGTACCATAAGAAAAACTGCCGTGAAAGAAGGGCATTCCTCCCTCCACGGCACTCAGGGCTCACCGCCACCGGACGCCGGTATTCCTTGGATTAGTCATTCTAATCCTCCGCTTCCCGGCGCCCTGAGAAACTACCTCCGCCCAGCCTCATACCGCAAGAGGTCCGCAATCTCTTTCGGCGTCTCGATGAAGACCGGCTCCGGCGTAAACTTCTTCCGCACACATCGTTTCCAATCGACCGGGGCTTTCTTCAGCAGGCGGCGGCATTCATTTAGGTGTCGGATGAGCGAGAAGAGGCCGTCCCTAACGCCGGCGAACGGCAAAAATGGAAACTCCCGCACCGTGGTTTCGCAGGCGCTAAGAGTTTCCTTTGCTAACTCGGTAAACTCCCTTTTCAACCGTCGCTGGGCCTCGGGATGGAGCCTCACGGAGACCTTCTCCGTCTGGCGATTGACGCTGATGGAATAGCCTTCGAGATGGAGCGGGGCTTCTCGAATATCCTTCCAAGCTTCGCGGTTGAAGAAGGACGAGCGGCCTTTGGTTGCGATGATGATGCAGAGTTGCCCGCAGCGGAGGTACTTCACCTTCGCGAACCCAGCCTTTGAACGGCGATACTGTTTTTCTTTGCTGAGATGCGCGTCGTACAGCATCAGCAACCTAGCGTCGATTATGAGCGGATCCTTATTATCGGGAATCCATGACGTGCTGTAAAACACATACTTTTTCGTCAGTAAATTGCACGCCAGATAGCGAACCATCGCATCGGGTGATTTAATAATATACTGGACGGTCATAGAGGCATGATGACATAAAAAAGGCGGGGTTGCCCCCGCCTCCATACCTTAGATTGTCCTGCCTTGCCATGGCTCACCGATCCGCATCCAACCTTAGCCCGCCAAGCCGAGCTAATCCGTACCTAACCTTGAGTCACCTTACCGCGATCGGATAAATTCAGGCACCGGGGAGGTTGATTTTGGGCAGAGTGACTCAAAAGTTACGCGATCGCACAGATTCTCTGTTGGGGGGATTCTGTCTCTCGACAAGGCTCCCCCCAGGCCCACCGACATAACCTTCTCCGCACGTGTTGGTGCTTTCCAACCCTTCCAGGTGACACCAACCCTACGGCCATCCTCCTCGGTGAGCACTGTCGTTCTTCCAGAGCGGAAACGACGGAATTGACTGCCCTGCCATCCGTCGAGCCTATAAACCTCCTTTCTAAAACCTTGGGCCCCGCCTTTAGCCGGACAACCTCCTACAGAACTTTGCGCGTCCTACCCGTGCTCGCTCTCCCCTCTGCCAGAACCTTCTGTCCTTGAAGGGCAGAGGCTCCCGAATTGTCGACGGCTGTCATGTGGTGGTCACGTCGTCGAGCGGCGTATTCGACCGCACGGCGGGCGGGTGCTCCAGAAGTTCCCCGCTAGAACACTCACCCCTCGGTAGCCCGAGGGCTTTCACCCTTGGAACGCACAAGACAGGGTTACCGCCCCGCCCGCGTTCTGAACTATTTGGCACCGTCTCCGTCCACACGTACTCGATTGCAGTTGCCTGCGTGACCCTTTGCGCTACTTGCCCGTCATCCCTCGCGGGTGACTGGTTCCAGGGTCGAGCGAGGTTGAGGCGACCACGTGGGTCATCCGCCCCCTCGGCGGCGCAATGTATATTTGGCTATACAAGAACCACTGGTCTTGCATACTCCAGTAGACATTACGCCGCTTCAGCCGCCATCCCATCGTCGCACGCGAATCGGTATTGATTCTTCCCCACTGAACAAGGGCCTCTCGACCCATTCAGCGAGCCCGATTTGGTGGTGAAGGGGCGTCGGTGTGCCCAGGATAGGCCGGGGCCGAGATATGGGAAACAGACGAAACCGGTCAGGACTTTGCCTTGCTGACACGCTCGTAAAGGATTCCCGCAAGGCGACTCATTGCGTCATCAGCGTACTTATCGGCCTCCTCGCCGCCGCCGTTGTATCGCCGGAACACCTCGCGGATACGGACCGTTGGATCCTTAATCCCGTCGATCTCCTTGGACTTTTGCTGCACGATAAGAGCCGAGCACCGAGCGGCCGTCCACACGTCGTACAGACGGCTCCAGTGGAGGTTGCAATAGTCTTTTGCGGAATAGCCCATGACGTGAAAGACGCCGTGACTCGATGCGATCATTCGCAATTCATTGGTGGAGGTCGTGCGGTATTTCTTATTGTTCCTCAATTCTTCGAACTTCTTCGCTTCAAATGCGTAAAGGCTATTCTGATCCCCGCCGCGGCTTTCCTTCTCCGCTAAGACCATCAGGATTAGAGGGTCTACATCGAACTCCTTCGCGGTCTTAACAATGATGTCCCCAAGCGTGGCATCATCCACTTCACGGTACTCCGTGATCGTCTTCACGACCGTGACTTTCTCCAGCAGCGCGTCCCTCGCTCGCATGGCATGCACCGATGCAACTTCAAAGGCAAGATCGACAAGACGAGAAACGCAGAGGCAGATACACAAGAAGAAAGTAAGTTTTAGGCCGAAGATGATCAGCTTGAACTTTCGTGCGTGGCGTTGTGATTTGTTTTTTTCTGTGGCTTCCATGACGTGTTTTTCCATACGGCGGGCCCGAAGGCCCGCCTTTTAGGCGTTAGTATTTTCGTCGGCTCGATGCAGGCACCATTCGCTCGTCCCCATCTTCCGGGCCGTAGTCATTAGCAAGGCGCGTCTGAACCCGGTCGTCTCTACCTGTCCTGCCATGCCATCCCGTCTCGACCTTGAAACTGCACCCACTCATCGCAAGCCCCACCAGGGCGAGCACCGCCCCGAGAAAACCATAACTAATCGTGGTCTTCTTCGCTGAATCGTTCCTGTATTCCTTCATAACCTTCCTTTTATTGCTTAACCTTAGTTGACATTTCTACGCGCCGATGCACGGTGAGAATCGTATCCGCGACCTTGAACGCTCTGAGGCCGGCCCGGTGCCAGCCCTCGAAATCGTAGTCCGGAAAGTCCTTCATCGTGAACCCGTCGATAGAGAGAAGCTCCTCGACTCGCTTTTTCCATTCCGGGTAGGTGATTCGGAAAAGCCGAACCTTTGCTACCTCTGCACTGTTTCCCATGTTGCCTCCCTGCTGTTGTCAATGATGCGCGTCAATACGCATCAGTCAGTCAGAGGTATGATTCGTCAGTATGCTATTTTGTGTCAACGATTATTGACGAGATCGGCAAAGAAAGTTGTAAGCGTGCGGAATGACGCGAGAAAAAACGGCGTTATTTCGCGTCTGGGAGCTTGGCCTTGACGTACTTACGGGCCAGGCCGACCGTCAGGAAGCCATAACCGAGAGATTCCAACGCGCCTTTCACGCTATCGAGCCCCTGCGAGATCGCATCACGAGCGGCGATGATGGTGACCTGATACTCAGGAAAGAGCGGCGCGATGAGATTCAGGAAGTCAGCGAAGTAGGCGATGGCGAGAAGAACGCCACCAATCAAACTTTTGTAGCCATCTAAAAACGCTCCCAGCCGCGTCATCGAAAGTAGGTAGTGAAGTGCTTTTGCCATGCGCCGAGTCTATCACGCTGACGAAGTAGGCCGCTATAAGGCAGTTGTTGTGTATCTCATTGTGAGATACCATCGGAGGCATGAAAAAAAAGTGGATGAGTTTTCGAGTGAGTAGTCGCGGGGTTGAATGCCTTGACGATCTGTCGCACTCACTAGGGTTATCAAAAACTAGCGTGTTAGAACTCGCACTTCGGCAACTTTGGAAAACTAATGGCATCGAAACACAAGGACTTACTCGGGAAAAGATTCGGCCGACTTGTAGTGACAACAAAAGAGCCAATTCGTAAGTGGAGATCGTACCTCTGGGGCTGTACGTGCGACTGCGGGACAACGAAATTCGTTTATGCCTCCACGTTAATTCAAGGAACAACTCGATCCTGCGGATGTCTTCGAAGGGTAGTGGCAGGAAGGAAACGCCTTGATCTTCGCGGACATCGCTTCGGAAAACTGTTCGTCGTGGAGGTTACCGACATTCGTAGGGGTTCGGCAGTCGTATGGAAATGCAAATGCGATTGCGGACGCGAGACCCTTGTCGGGGCTGGGCAACTAACGCTTGGCTTAACAAAATCATGCGGATGTTATCGTAGGGACAAAGCTCGGGAAAAAGCCATTCATGGAATGGCAGACACTCCCGAATACCGTGCCTGGATTGCAATGCGTCGAAGATGTCAGATTCCAACAGAGCAAAATTACGGCAATTACGGGGGAAGGGGGATAACTGTTTGCGATGAATGGTCGAAGTCTTTTGTGGACTTCTATGCCCACGTAGGCTCTCGCCCCTCCCCAGAACACTCGCTCCACCGGATTAATAACGATGGCAACTACGAACCGGGAAATGTGAAATGGGGTACATCTCAGGAGCAACAGAACGCCCGCCGATGTACTATTTATCTCACCTTAGACGGGCAACGGCGCACTGCGATGGAATGGTCTCGTCACCTTGGGGTGTCGCACCATGTAATTACAAACCGGGCGTGGCGATATACGACAACAGCAGAGTTCTTAAAATCGTGCAGGAAGCGTATAGCGTAAATCAAAACACCCACGTCGACCAAAGAAGCACACCCTTACCGTCCCGGCAAAAGCCTCGCTCCCAGTATCCGTTCCCGTAGTCTTCAGCTTCTCGGCATTCGCCCGGCTTATGGTCCCAGGCCCAGAACGAAACAGACGCCCCGCACCCCGCCAGGAGCGCCAAGACGGGCACCAGTAGCCTAACGAAACGAACCATGACGATACGCCGGATGGAAGGGGCCGAAGCACCTACCGCCTTCCTTGAGGACGACGTAGGGCGAGCCAGACAGCTTTTCAGCTTTCTCTGCCATCTCGATCCCGTAGAGGTTGACGCCGAGTCCGGAATAGTACCGGAACGTGCCGCCCTCAAAAGGCCCATAGTATTCCAAGGCCCCAATCGGCAGAGCTCCGACCGCCGTGAAGGCGTTGACGGCTTCCCCGTGAAATGGCGTGATCCAAAGCGGCTTGTTCGCCCGAATATCCCCCGTGCCCTTGTCCTCGGCACTCGTTTTAAAAAGCCTCGGTGGAAGTATGCCACCCGTGCAGCCATCGATCAGTGGCGAGTACGGCAGCGGCTCTGCGTATCTTAAAAGCGTCCTGAGCTGCTCAGTAGTCGCCACCCGCTTGCGTTTACGAGGGTCGATGAACGGCCCATCGCCGAGACGCAGATTGTAAACCAGGCCCCAGATGTAATGTCGGCACTCACCATTGCTCGCCAGGAAGGCGGGAATGTTCGAGTCGAAAGCATCGTTACCGTCCAGCGACACACTGCACGGCGCTTTCAGTCCCCGAACTGCCGTGCCGTGACGCTCGATCTTAAAAGCCCCCGAGCTTCGAACACCGCCGACAGGATTCTCGACAATGACCGCCCGAGGGCAGTGCTGGGCAATGACCGCCGCTTGTTTGCGAAACGCACGGGAACTGAGGTTGTGCTCTAACGTTGGCGAGAACTCGATCGCCACATTGGGATAATTCGCGAAGAAGTCGCAGTAGAGCCGCACGCGGTCCCGAAGATGGCGCCGGAGCTTGCCGCCGCCGCTTTCCCACATCGCGTTAAATGCTGCGATGGTCATACCGAAATACGGCTCGTAGCGACCGCAATTTCCCCCGCGAATGCATGGGCCGTTGAAGAAATCAACCTGCCAGTCCGTCACCTTCCCGGAATCAAGAATCTTCTTGAGATTGGTCAGCCGAGTCGCAAATGTCCAATCAAGATGACTGCCGCAGAATTTCTCTGGTAGGAGCGGAACAAGATCATCGACCGGGAACTTCTCGCTCAGGAGGCCAATGATGTCCTGGCAGACGGGAGGAGGTTCCTGCCCCTCGCTGGCCTTCGTGAATCCGAGGATGCAGCCAATTAGAAACGGTACCAGGAACCAGCGAAAGAAATCACGCATAAGGCCACTCCTCTCGAACGATGAGAGACAAGACCCGCTCTGCCCGTGACCCAACCTGGCCGAACCATTTCGAGCCGCGAAGATGGGCCTCAACCGCGGGCCAGTTTTCGCGTTTCGCGAACTGCAAAGTGTTGTGAAAAGCGAGAAGCCTTGCCTTGCCGAGATTAAAGGCGAGGTTGCACCAGCCGAGTTGTCGATGGAGAGACCACCGGTTGAAGAGTGCGGCACCGAAGATCTCCTCACAGTCTTTGCGAGCCCTTCTGAAATCTTCCTCAAGCCATGCCATCGCCGTTTCGCGAGAGATGCCGACCGTTCGGTACCAGAGCAGCTTCGTTCCAGTAATACCCCTGGCGGAGAGGTTTCGACCAACGCCAATCGTCCAGAGACCGACCGAATCCTTGTAGGCTTTGAGGCGCAGCCCTTCGTCTCTTACGAGCATGACCTGATGTTTCATGGCAGGCGTCGGCGTCATTCTCCTCCGAAGTTAAGGACGGGCGTGTGTTTCTTGCAGTAGCCGGTCGATCTTCTGCTCGATGCGCTCGAAGCGGCTGTCAACCCGGTCGAGGAGCTTGGTCTGCCCCTCGTCATGGGCCGTCAGGGCCGATTGCTGCTGGGAAAGGACCGTGACATCATGCCGCAGATCGTTGATGGAGCCCGTCAGAACGGAGAGCCAGAAGCCGCCGATAAGCGAGAACACACTGAAAACCGCACCGAGGATCCAACGAAATGTATCCCCGTCGACTTTGCCCGCCATCATCACCGCCGCAATTCCCCCATGAGTCCGCTATACGGGACAAGGGTACCACGGAGGGTTTGGGGGGTGCATCGTAGAAAAGACCGGGGCTAGGCATCGACGACGTTCAAATTGCACTCGGCAATGAGCGTTTGTGCCGGGGAGGAGGTGGTGCTGCAAGAGACAGTAATCTGATACGGCGTGCCCACCGTGCCGCTTGAAACACGGAATTGAACCGCTCGCCCCTCGGCGACCGAAACTCCGTTAATGGTCAATGCGCCTACATTTACCTTTACGTTGTCGATCGTTAGGCCAGATGGTGCGGACGTGACAGTCGGCGTGCCCGTAAGCTCTTCGGCGACCTCAAGAAGATCGTCGAAAGAAACGGCAGCGTTTTGAGCCGCGAGCGGATGCTTTGAATGAACTTGCGGTGCTTTAGCCATTGCCCCTCGGGGTCCAGTGTAACCGATGTCCGGCCTTAAAGAGTAGAGGAGAACCGCCACGCGGTGCGTATTCGAGCCGGTTTCTGGTCTGATAGTGCAGCCAAAGCGGAAGCGGGGCCCAGTGGAGGAAGTTGCCGCCGAGCGGGGCCCAGTCAAGCGAGCTACTGCTGAGAGGAATCCCGACAAAGGAGGCGTAATCGTCGGCACCAGTCAATAACTCATCGAGCAAGCCCTCGAAGGTTGCCGACACACTCGGCTGCTCGTCGCTTGCGATCTGGTCGTCAGCTATCGAGGCCACAAGCGTAGCTAGGGCCGTAAAGGCACCCGCAACCGTTCCCGCCTCAAGGACAGCGAGAACCATGTGGCTTTGGCACGCGATGGACTCGCCCGCGCTGGCCGACTCCGAGCAGGTGCTCGACATGCTGTTTGCGGCCGTCTGTGCCGCAGCAATGGTGAGGGTTTCCGAAAGGGGAGCACTTGCAGTCATTGCGGCCGAGAGGCTTTCCGCAATCGTAGCGCCTTCCGACAATGCAGGTACTGCCGTCAACGCCACCGCAAGGGCATCACCCACGGAGGCACTATCGGAATACGAGACGTTATAGACTTGAGCGCCGCCGTCTGTAACATCATCCGCCGCCGTCACGCTCTCGGTCAATGGAGCCGCAAAGGTCGCAACCGCTGCTAGTGTCTCTGCCCCAGATACGGCCCCGGAGACTGTCGCTGAAGCCGTGAGAGCCGCCGCGATAGACTCGCCAGATGCGACGATTTCAGTCACTGCCCCAGATGTCGTAAACGCCGGGATAACTGATTCCGTTGCAGTGGTAGATTCCGAGTTGGTGACAACGCAATTGGCGGCAACTGCCAGAGTGTCGGCACCGGTTAACGTGTAGGAAATCGGATCAATAAAGATCAAACCACTCGTGAACTGATCGCCAGAGGTTACAGCATCGGAGAAGGTAGCCACGAACGTTGTAGCGTTGGCGACAGACTCGATTACAGTGACTGTTTCGGTCCCCGTGGCGTTGAATGTTACGGCTGCGGAAAGATTCTCCGCCGCAGTGCCCGACTCGCTAAACGTGCTAGTGATTAAGAGGCCCGCCGATAACGACTCTGCCGCAGTCCCAGATTCCGAGAGTGTCGGGGCGAGCGTTGCTACTACCGCAAGGCTTTCAGCCCCTGCTACTGACTCCGAGAAAGTCGGAATAAACGTTGCCGTTGCTGCGAGGGATTCCGCACCTGTCACAGGCTCAGAGATCGTCAGGACGAGTGTCGCCGAAACTGAGAGGCTTTCCGCTACAGTGCCCGCCTCACTTATGATCACCGGCATCGTCAGTGCAGGCACCATGGACTCCGCACCCGTGACCGAATCTGAGGATGTCGGGACGAACGTGGCAGAGGCGGCGAGGTTTTCAGCCCCTGTTACTGGCTCCGACAATGTCGTCACCGCCGTGACGACGGCCGCGAGCGACTCTGCACCCGTGAGGGGTTCCGTGACCGTCGACGAAAGGAGAAGTCCGCCGCTCGTGCTCTCCGCCGCCGTGACTGGCTCGCTCAGCGTCGTAACGAAAGTGGCAGCAGCCGCGTTGCTCTCGGCACCCGCTACCGACTCGCTACACGTAGGGGCAACCGTCGCCACAACAGCCTGACTCTCAGCACCGGTAACGGATTCCGTCAGGGTATCGTTATAAACGTTTCCGGTTGACGGCACGTAATCCACGGACAGAATCATCGTCGTACACCGGACGGTCGTGATAGACGCGGTGTCGATCACTCCGGCCTCGATGCCATCTAGATCCGAAGTCGTCCAGGCAGAGGAATCAGCCGGGTCGGTACCGAGACACCGACCTTGCCATACATATGAAGTCGATCCGTTCCTGGTGCTACTATCAGAGTTCGTTGAGCCCGATCGAATTCTGACGCCCGACGCTGACGTGCTGTTCGAGCTTTCGCGAATGCGGGCCATGAACTTCACGGCGTTAATCGTGCCGCTGATTCCAGCTGAACTTGAACTCTCGAAAGCTACAAGATGCGTCTGCGAAGCGGCCGATGACTTTTGAATGTAATCGGTGTCCGTGTTGGTCGGTATTTCATCGACATCGGTGTAGTCACCAGTTCCCGCACCTCCGGCACCCACGGTCCATTGGGCCGTGCTGCCTTCTCCGTTTGGCAGCATGACCTTGCATTCACCGATTCCCGGATATGCCGCATCATCGAGGTAGACATCGTCGAAGTAGTATTCGATGGCCCAGCCATCCGTATTGACCGCCTTCCCGATTCGGAGCTTCGCGTTGTTATTCGTGCCCAGATCGCCCGTACCAGAAACTTCCGACGTGCCGTCGATCTTGAGTTCGTAATTGGCCGACGCGCCCGTGCCGCAGCGGAACTCAATCCGATACCACGTGTTTGCTGTAAGTGTCGTACTTCCCGTCGCGAGAACTCCCGCCGCGTTTCTGTAGGTCAGCACGCCGGTTGAGGTAAGCGCGATAGCTCCTTTGACTGTGTTTCCGCTATCGAGAGATGCCGCGATGATCTCGGACCCCGAGCCGGCCTTAGTCGCGTATTGAAAATAGAAGCGATGGTAGACGGTGGCAACGCTGTAGACAGCGAACGTTCCATCAGCAGCATATCCGGTTAATTCACCGTAGGTGGCCGCGTTCGCGGTGGCCGAAAGAATTTTTAGGCCGTATCCGCCGGTTCGCTTTGTCGTGCTCTGAACCGTCGTGCCGCCAGCGGTGGCATTCAACTCAGAGGTATCGCCGTGCTCGAAGCCCGTAAAAGCAACTACAGCCATAGAACCTCAGGCAACGGGAAAGGACTTTGATGGGATGCCCGAGGGAGGCTCATTTGCCTCCGCTTGTTAGCTCACGCTGAGAGTAGGGGTAACGTTCAAGGTATCGCCTGAAGCAACCGAGCGACTCGCCGCGAAATCTCCGGCAGAGTACAAAGTGCCCGACGTGCCGGTGTTAACCGAGGACACGAACGCACCTGCAACCGTCTGCGTGGCGTTGATGGAGATTGAAACGGCCGTTGCGGTGTTGGACCCGGAAGACGTTGTTCCCCAAGTGATTGCAGGCCGGTTACCGGCATATGGGGTAACTTCGGACCAGCCCGCGTGGGAAGCGAGGGTGTCGCCCACTGCCGCTGAACCGGTGCCTTTGAGGCCAAGATACCACGCGGCGGTGTAAGCAGATCCCTTCAGGTACTTGTCGACAATATCGGTCTTTCCTGCCGTGGTGACGAGGTTGTGGAATTCCTCAGACCACTTCAAAACCCCGTCCGGGCCGACACAATCGACGCGGTAGGTAATGCTTGGGGCTTCAATGCCTTCGGGGGAGAGACCTGAAGACGCGATCAACCCAGCATCAATTCGAGAGGATAAGGCAGCATTTTCATTCATACGCTTCAAAGCAGGATAGAAATTATGCCGCCATCATAACCCCGCCCGAAGGCGGGACGCTATAGGGCAAGTTTAGGCTTCAATAACGACCACCTATGCGGTAATGAAGAAGCCACTCACCCAGATGATGCGGCCGGTGCTCAAGGCGAAGTTACTACCATCGGCCTTCCTTACCCTGAATTTTGTTGTAGACGAAGATATGCACGCCCCTGGTGCAGCGGACCCACCATCGGCGTACCACGCTGTAAGAACTTGTTGACTGACTTGGGTCAAAGGCGATGCAAACTCTATCTCATTCGATGCTGACCCGCTTGTCGTTCCGGTGTCTACAATGTGAAAGAAGCATAGCTTGCCCATGCGGATATAGTTCGCATAGCTGAGCGAAGTCGAGGTGAAAGTCATACCGCCGACTGCCGTATAGGTCGGAGTAAAGGAGGTGACTGCGGTCGGCAAGGCGTTCACCCAGGACGACCCGTTCCAAGAATCCAGAATCTTGTTCGTTGAGTCGTATCGCACGGTACCCGTCGGAATATTCGTATCCGAGGAGAAGTCCATCTTTGCACACGAGGAGATCTTGCCGTTCAACGCTGTCAGCACGGCGGTATAGAGAGATGAGTTTGTCGGGGTGTTAAAGTCAGTCATATTCCTCCAGTCTTATATCACGGCCTGCACTCCTCGTGCAGTCCACCGAACGTCAGCCGTGGCCCGAGAGCCAGCGGAGTTAAACAGCAGTACCTTGAAAGATGTCGGGTTGGCGATGTCGGTAAAGTCCACCACGGGTTTCAACTCCGTTGTTCCCTGCGGCGTGACGACGATTGCCGAAACGTCCAGGAAGCTCTTCGTGAAGGAGATTGTCGTTCCTCCAGCATCTCCCGAATTCGCCGTCGTGGTTCCCGAGTCGGTGATTTCTTTCACGTTCACGGTACAGGAGACATCGGTCACCACGCACCAGTCTGTTTGCGTGCGGGGCGTTACGACGAGGGTGAGCTTCAGGTACCGGTAGTTATTGGGCGAGGCGTTCTTGTTGCCGGACTGCCCAGCGATCCACGGATCTCCGACGAGCTTCTTCCACGAGACGGTCGGCACGGGCTGAAGGCCGGAGCCGAAGGCCACATAATCGAATTTGACCGTTGCCTGCGGGAGCACTTCACCGAGGTCCACCGTGATGTCGATCTGCCCCGTGAGCATGTCGTTCGGCGTGAGCCAGTAAGAGAAACCCAGGTCAATGAGACCCTGAATGGTCGTGACGCCATTCTGCGTGAAGTGTTGGTCGAACGTCTCGGTCGTGTCGTAGGGTGCCCAGACCGAGCCGCCGGTCGTGGTGAACGTTGCCGTGCCCGTTCCGCCCGTGATGGGCTCGAGCCAGTAGGAATACCCCGCCGTGATGAAATCCTGGATCGTCGTTTTCGAGTTGCTCGTGAAATGCTGGTCAAACGTCTCCGCAGAGTTCGCCGCCGCTTGTACGCTGTAGGTCTCCGCAATGTAGGCGGCATTGGCGAGAGTTGCCCCTGAGAGAGTAATGCTGGGGCTTGCCCGAAACACGAAATCAGCAGGCGGATACACCGTGGTGGACACCTCAGCGACGGGGCCCTCGTTCCCGGCGACATCCACCGCGGAAACGCGGAACGTGTACGCTGACGAAACCAGTTCCACGTAGGTGAAGAACGTTCCCGTGACGGTTCCCAGGTCATCGGATCTCGTGGCGGTCTTTCGCGTCACCCTGTAATAGGCGACCGGGAAAGTCGTCGTTGTCGGCACTTCCCACCGGAGCATCACGTTGTTGTCGATGAGGTTAACCGAAAAGTTTTGCGGCACTCCGGGGGCCGACACCACTAGGTCGGCAGTGGCGTCATTTACGGAGTAGTTCCCCGTCGTATCAAGTGCCCGGACGATGAATCGCACTGTTCCGGCCGGAAGGGCCTGATAGGAATGGGTAGTCGATCGAACCCTGACCGCAGTCGCCGGAACGTCGTTGAAGCCTGTGAAGACCGTGCCGTACCGAATCTCGTACTCTCGCACATCGAGGTCCGTCACGGCGTTCCACGACACCTTCACCCGTTGCCCCTCGACGACGGCAACGACTCCCGTCACGTTGCTTGGTGCCGCCGTTTTGCCGATGACGGTGTGGCCCGTTGTGGTCACCCAGTTGCCCCGAGCGCCGAGGGCATTCACCGAGCGGATTCGAACATCGTACGACGAGCCATCCCGCACATCGAGTATGTAGTAGTTGGACGAGCTTCCGGGCACATCGCCCGCGTCCTGCCAGGTCGAACTGGAGGTGAGTTTGAATTGAAGCTCGTAATACCCACCATTCTGAACGAAAGCGTCGGAAGCCATTACCCAGGAAGCGTAAAGCCGCGAGAAGACCGTGCCGTCGCTTCGGATGTAGAGATAGTTCGTGCCTGACGCGAGCGTGAGCGACGTGGGATCGGCGACGATAAACGGGTTCGGCAGGTTGGTGTTCGGATTCGTGTCGTACGTCGTCTCCATCCCGGAGTTCCAGTCGTATACTGCCGCCGCGGTCTCCCGGAGCAACAGCCGCACGGTGAACATCGGGGAGCCTTCCGGGCTGTCTTCGATCTGAAGAGCCGAGCGCACCACTTCGAACGTTTTCGCCGACCATCCAAACTCTGAGAATGTAACGTTCACCCATTCGCCTGGCTCTGCCTGGTACGCGGCCATGGTCGCTGTGAATTCGACGGTGATGCCCTGGCGGTTTTGCTCAAGCTCGATCTTGGCGAGCCGCTGGCATCGCTGGTGCGACGTGACGAGGTTGTACGTGAGATCTTCGTAAATCGTCACGCCACTGTCGGCGGTGACATAGCTTGAATTCGTGACGACCGGGAAATCTGATTCCTCAAAGCCATTCGTCTCCGAGACGAACGTGCCCCGTACGCTGTTGAAGCTCTCCGCCCGAGGAGCCTTCGTCATCACCTGAATGTCCGAGAGGATCATGTCTTCCGTGAGCGTCATGACCGCCGTGCGGGATTCGCCGACGTAGAGCGAGTACTTTCCTTCGGAATACACAAGCCTTCCGGCCATGCTGGCGAGCATGTCATCAATTAGAGAGCCGGGGGCCTCGTCCACCCCGGCGTGGAAGTCGAGCCAATAGCGTGGCTCTGTGCCGCCGCCCGCAAGGGAGACCGTCCCGCCAGCGGTGGTGACTGCCGCGTTCAATCGTGTCGAATTAAAATCCGAAAGCGAAAGGCCAAGGCCGTAGCGCGAGCTTCTCATGTAATCGAGCAGAACCATTGCCGCGTTGCCGGAAACTTCCGTGCCTGTGGTTACGGGATTGTAAACATCGTACTTTCCCGTGAGCCGAAAGGTGATGTCGGGCGTGCCGTTCTTGAAAACCGTTTCATTCCATTTGAGCCGCAGGTACACGTGAGCGTGCCCACGTTGGCGATGGTTGCTGGTCCATTTCGTCGGCACATCGGCAACCAACTCTGAGAGAGCGGCCTGGGCATCGGTGCCGTAATTGATCTGCATCTTCACGTACCCGGCAAAGATGCCGGTCGCGTTCACCACTCCGGTCGGGCGGGTCAGAAGGTTCGTGTCCCACTGCACGTCATATCCGTCGAAGTAAACATTTCTGAGGTACGTGATTTCGTGGGCTGCGAGTGTGATGACCAGATGAAGATAAAGGTCCTTCATGTACGAGCCATCGGGCTGTACCGCCCCGTCGCTCGTGTGGATGAAGGTGACGGCACCGCCGACTTGAACGGTCCCGAACATGATCTGCCACGGGTTGGTCGGGTCAGTCGCGGCTTCCTCTTTCCCTTTGAGGTATCGCTTGATCTCGTTTCGCTTTCGGAGCTTGGCGATGTAATGCTTGCGGCTTTCTAGGTCGCTCGGCTTGTTATGTTTGCGTAGATACTTGAAGGCCTTGTCGGTCTCTGCCTTCGTGATCGGGCCTTGCCCCAACCAATATCGTTCACCGCTCGTGAGCTTCGTCATATCACCGATTCTTTTTTGGCGACCCTTTCGGCTTTCGTGTCGCCCGTCGATCTTCCTTGCTCAGCTTCTTCTTTTGCCCGCTCCAGGTTCCGTGCCAGTTTGCCGCGGCCTGAACGTACTGAAATCCCAAGTCACCGGCGAATAGCTTTGTCTGACAATCGTGCGTCCACCGCTGCTCCCGTGGTCGTTCCATATCCATTAGAGGAGAATCATACATGAGCCGCACTTGGGGCGCGTCAGGCGAATAGTCAAGTTCTGCGTGACTGTAGACGCCTTTCCACCAGAGGTATGGGTCGGCGATGACAGCACCCGAGGCATTTAGAAAGCCGATGTAAAGAGACCCCGCCGCCCCTTGCTTCTGATCGGAAAGGATGAGCGAGATGACTGCCGAGGGAACGGCGGATAGCACGATCGTCATGTCGACCGCTTCCACTTCCGTCGTCTCGTCGCCCCCTTCCATGCTCCGAAACCAGCCATTACCGAGCCATGTTTGTGCGTTCCACGTGAGATCTCCCCATCCGTTCCAGAGGCGGATGGTGGAGCTTGCGAAAACGCCTTCGAAAAGCACGATAGGACGGTTATTCGCGGCGATTGCCTCTGCAATGAACCCAGCGGTTAGGTTTCTCGCCACACTAGATCGCCTCCACCGCAGTGAATGCAATGCTGTAGATTCTCTCGATGTCGAGATCGAAGAGCGGCACCTCGACAGAGTTCAGGCGGAAGAGCCCCTTGGGACTTGCCGTGATGATCGAGGTGTTGTTCGCCGGGCTTTCCCGCAGGCGTGGCCGGATTTCGAGCGTTGCGTTTCCGCTGCCGTCGGAGTTGGCGTCCTGCTTCACCTTGTAAAGCCGCTGGCCGATCTGGATGTAATCTCCCGCCTTCAGGATGCCCGTGATGTTGATTGTCCATCCTTTTGTGAGGAGGGTTTCTCCCGTTTGACTGCCGCCGTTCACGAGCGGTGTTCCGGTTGCCGTGCCACGAGGGTTCTTTCCCCACGGATCACCCATCAGAAACGTTCCGACCGGGCCCTTGAGCGATTCGAGAAAGCCGACCCACGGCTCTGCCTTTGCCCGTTGGCATGGGGCGATGGAGACATCGCACGCCCAAAGCTGCCCAGTGTGCTCCTGTACCTGCGTGGCAAAGCTCCACGGGGAGCGAAGCATCGCGACTGACTCCATGAGCCGCAAGGAAAACCCATCGATTCCCGACGCCGTTGGGGTTGTTGGAAGATTGAGGGGAAACGATACCGCCATGGCCTACACCGACCTCCTGCGTTGGCTGTTTATGCTTCGGAGTATTCCGCGGGAGACCCGTTCCTCCGATTCGCGAATCGCGGCACGAATGCGGCCCTCCACTCCAGGAGCGGCACCTCGGGCGTCGATGTTCACGACGTACCCGCCGCCACCGCCATTGATGCCGTGCAGGGAAACGCCGAGCTTTCCGTTTCGCCGCGTGAGTGGGAGAATCGCCTCGGGGCCTGCCTCTCCCATGAGTGCCCGCGTGGGGCCTCTCACGATGCCGCCGCTTGCGAAAGCTTCTTCAGTGTCTTCGTCCGGTGATGCCGGAGGGGCCTTGCCGGCCATTGCGAAAAGAGCCCGTGTGTTCTCCATCGTGGCCGACGTGTTGCTCGACGTTGCAGAATTCAGGCTCCCCACGGCATCGGCCATCTTGTTACCCGTCTCCTGAAACTTCACGCCTGCCGCTTGCATGTCGGCGACGAAGCCGCCTGCGGTTCTATCGTCGAGCTTCATGCCGGCTTCGATGCTTGTCACGCCACGCTGATTAGCCGCTGCGAAGAACGCATCCACGGTTTTTGGGTCGTAGGTCTTGAGCATCTCCTCGCGAAGCTGCGTCATGGTCTTGATGCCTTTCTCGCCTGCCTCAATGAAAATGTCCCGGACGCTTTGAATGGCTTCGAACCCTTTCGCGCCTGAGTTAAGCAGGTTTTGCATCGCCTGGTTCCAGTCGCCAACCGCCGTCAGCCCAGGCTTGAACGCTTCAGCCGCCCCTTGAATTCCCGTCTCAATCTCAAGCCAGGTTTTTTCGCCGCGCTTGCCCATCTCGACGAGCTTGTCCTGAATCTCTTCGAACGATAGGCCGAGCTGTTGCACCATGTGGCGGGCGTTGTCGACGTTATTCGCGAGGTTCTCACCAAGCATTGCCGCAATTTGCCCACCCACGTCCTCGGTAATGCCCAAGATCTCTTTGAGGCCCATGCCGAGCCCGCTGAAGGTGGCGGCACCGGGCTTTTTGTTGAACTCGTCCGCCCAGCCCGGCTTGTTGAACCTGCTCGAAGATCCCTCCATGAAATTCGTCATGCGGGAAAAGCTGCCGTCCTGCTGACGAACCTGGAAGCCGCCGATCTTCTTTAGCTGGTCCTCCATCCAATTCGCGAAGGTGTGGCGGGCTTGGGTCTCGGCGTTTTGCGGGCCCCATTTGAACATGCCGCCGATGGTCTTACCGAGAGCGCCACCGATTGCAGCGCCGAGAGGAGCCGCTAGACCGGCAGAGAGAGCACCGGCAATTGCAGCGCCACCCAAAGCCCCCGCCGCTTGGCCGGTTCCGCTGTTGTCCTTTCCAGCCTTGTCTTGCCCTCGTGCATTAAGAGCGTTTCCAATAACGGCAGTGGCACCCGAGATCCATCCGTCCCAGTTTTGCCCACCGTTGAATTGGCCGTTCTGCATTCCAGGGCCTTGAATGCCCGCCCCGTGAGCCTGATCGGTGGTCATTCCGTTGCCGAGCATCGACCCAACACCGGAGAAGATCGAGCCGAGACCGCCGCCCGATTGTGTCGTGCCGTCACCGAAGAGATAGTTCAGGCCATCACCGACACCGGCCGCGATCGTCTGTCCGAGGCCAAACAGACCGCCTTGATTCTCCTGCATTGAGGAGAACATGCCCGCTGCAATCTGAGAGCCAAGGTTCGAGAGATTATTGGACACCTCGGGGTCAAGCCCGATCGAGGTGAACGCGAAGCCTAGAAGCCCTTCCCAGTCCTTGGCGCTCTTCTCCACTAGTGCTTTTTGGTCCTCGTACTGCTCTCGCATGAGGCGTCCGGCTTGCTCGGACTTTTCTTTCTCAATCTCCTGAAGGGCTTTAAGTTCTTCCTTTTTGCGATCATCGACGACTTCGCGTGTGATCTTCTTTTCTGCGGCAATGCGTGGTGCTGTTTGAATCACGCCCGTGGAGCTTGGAGCGACGATAGGCTTCGTCCCGCTCACCGCCTGGCCCATGAACGCATCCATTCCGTCCGCGTTCTTTAGGTTTTGAAGCGCTCGTTCCGTATCCTTGATCTGCTGTCGAAGTTCTTCGGCTCGCTTATTGGCGGCCCCATCGAAAAGCCAATCGGCAAACTGGTTTTTCCCAGCCGCTTCAGACTTTGCAAGTTCGTTTTTAAGGTCCGCGAGTTTCTTGAGACCTTGCTCTGCGGGTGAGAGATTTCCAGTGAGGTATCTGAGACCAAGAGAAATGTTGTTGATTTCCCCCGCAACGGTCTTCAGTGATGGCAGAACGCTTGCAATGCTACTGACCATCGAAGCAATGTCTGAACCTACTTGCCTCCAATCAATTGAATTGACCGCCTGCTCAAGCTCGCGATAAACATTCTGGAGTTCTGCGCTCTCATTGATCCCGATGCCCATCGTCTTCCAGGCATCTTCCATCGCCGTTGAAAACGCCTTGTGAGCGTTGCTGACGGAATCAGTGATGGGAGCCATTAGCTCCATCTTGACGCGGAACGCTTCAATTGCCGCAGCGGCATTGCCTGTCTTGCTGCCGGTATCGGCGATGGTGATCCCGAAATCCTTTAAAGCCTTCGTCGAGCCCTTCCCAATAGCGTCCGTGATACCTTGAAGGACTTCAACGGTATCTCGGCCCGTAGCGTTGGCGAATCTTCCGGCGAAATCGGCGAGCATGCCGAAGCTGTCATTCAACTTGGGGATTCCACGAAGCATGCCCTCGTTGGCGATCTTCATGAGATCGAACGACGACACCATTCCGAGCGTGGCTTTTCGAGCGGATTCGATTGCCGAGGAGCTTCCGCCAAGTTGCTTGAAACTGTCAGCGATTGAGCCGACTTCTTCCCCAGCGTCGGCGAGGTTTCCCAACAGCGTGGGCAACTGCCGAAGTTGCGTCATGAACTCGCGGGAAAGCCCTTGACCAAGCCCCTCGAAAAATCCACGGGTAACCGATCCCATTTTGCCGGTCGCCCGTGAGAGAATCCCCACGGCCTTGTCCATGTCCTGCTGGAGCTGAGCGGTGTTCGCTCGAAGGTCTACGAGAAGCGAGTAAAGTGCCTTATCAGCCATGGTCCTCCTTTACTTCGCGTGGAGGAAATGCGGCCTTGAGGTAGGTGAGAATTGCATCGGGCGACATGTCGCCGGGAGTGGCTTGAGCCTCTTCTTCTGCCGCGTAGGACGGCATGAAGTCTTTGGGCGTGTAGGGCTTCGGTCGGGACTTCTCGTCCCGGTGGCAGTTGGCAATGATGGATGCGACGTTGGCGGAATAGAACTCGTCCCGCTGGTTCCTGTCGTCGTGCCGGTCAGAGAGGGCAGCGAATTGCGGTGGAGTGAGGTCCCAGAACTGTTCGCTCGAAAGCCCAAAATCGTACACACCGATCGCCCACAACGTTAACCAACAAACCGAGTCTTCCTCGCCGCCGTCTACGCGGCTTCGTCTTTTTTTGCGGCCTCTGGCACCTGGGCCCGCTTGAACATGACCGCGAGAAGCTCTTGAACTGTGGAAAGGTCCTTTCCATCGACTTCCTCGGCCACGTCATCGATGCTTTTCCCGAGCTTCTCACCGCCGAGCGCTGCCCAGATGAAGGTCACCATGTCCAAGGCTGATGCCATGAGCCAAGTTGACTGTGCCATCGCGTTCTTTCCCGTCGCCTTTTCGAATCGGCAGAATGTGCCGAACGTTGGCGAGAGTTTGTGCGGTGCGCCAAAGACTTGAAGCGTAATTTCAGGGATCGCCTTATCTGCGTTGTCCATAAACCTCCATTACCCCAGAGAGCACTATGCCCAGGTCGGCCATCCGGTGAGCTTGATGGTGACGTTTGCACCAACCGCCTGCTCAAGCTCTGCCGAGATCTCAAAGCCCGTCACGATACCGGTGAAGGACATCGAGATGGAGTTTGGAAAATCCAGCTTCCATGATTGATTAGTGCCGGAAAGCATGTCGCTCACGAGGAGCTGATGCGCCGTGCCGCCGGCGTTTGGAATGTAGTTGATGGAGAACGAGACTGTCCCGCCATCTTTCAAGGTCGAAAGAAACTCTCTGACATCGTTTGCCGAGTCAAAGCTTGTTGTCTCTGTCGTCGCTGCCTGAAGGCTTGGCCCCCTGACGCCTTTCACCTCGGCAATTGCCGTTGTGATTCGCTTTAATGTACATCCACCGCCGAAAATTGCTCCTGAAGGCATATTTTCTTATTGCACCCCCTTACGTTAATACCAAGTAGGCCAACCGCTGATCTTCAGCGATACGTTGGCCTGAACTGCTTGTTCCAACTCTGCCGATACTTCGAAACCCGTCACCACCGCAGCAAACGACATCGTGGTTCTCTTCGTGTCATCGAACTGAAGCTCGAAATTCCTGACCGTCCCCGCGAGCATGTCCGCGACGAGGTACTGGTGCCCATTACTGGAGGCGTTGGGGATGTAGTTGATTGCGAAGGAGACCGTACCGCCATCCTTCAGCGTTGAAATGAATTCACGAATCTTATTCGAGTCGAAGCTCGTCACTTCCGACGTTGCTGCTTGAAGGCTTGGGCCTCTAACGCCTTTGACTTCAGCGACCGCTGTGAACGTTTCGCCCGCGATACCACCGGAGAGGGAGGAAGAGCCTGCTGCCGCAATCGTGCCGGTACCGTCGCCGACGCCGAAGGAGGCATCCCAGTTGGCCCGAAAAACGCTGTCCGCGTAGAGCGCGTCTACGATTTGAGTGACTGTTGAGGTTGCGGACCCGCCGCCGTTGGTGGCCGAGTTGATTGTTACCGCCGAGGTGGTAACGACCACGGAGAGTGCGGTGTTGAGACCCGAGACGACAATCGAGCATGTCTTCGAGTTGCCCGCCGTTCCGCCCGTTCCCCAGTAAATGATGATCTGCGAATTGGTGGTGCCCATTGTACGGGAGGCACGAACTGCCGTAGTGCCGGAATCACCGTTACCCCTACGAAATGCACATCCTGCTCCCGCGCTTGCTGCCGACGCCATTGGCCTCCGCTACTGATTAATTCAACATCATGAATACCAGACCCTACACGAGCCCGCTACGTGGTAAATCTCGGTGTCATCGTCGTAAAGCGATGCTGTCGACCACTCAAGCACATTGGTGACGGTCACGTCGCTGTAGGTCCATGACGCTCCGATGAGAGCATCCCTCACGAGAAGGGCGAGAGCGTTCGCCGCTGCCGCAGATCTTGCCCACGAGTGAATACTCACGATGGGATTCGAAAGAGACGAGTACCCCGTGAAACTCTCGACCTGATCACCGACCGATACCTCGAACGTGATTGCCGGAAGCGTTGGGTTTTCCGGCATTTTGAGCTGATAAATGCGAGTGCCTACGATAGCCGTAATCGCCGAAGTACTTGAAAGCTTGTTGTGAATCGCCTCTTCAATCGTTGCCGTAAACCGTCCCTATCCTCTCTAAATTTTCGGCATTTTGCTTCGAAGCCGATCCAGCGCTTTCTTCACGCCCTCGGCAAAGCCCCTCCGCATCTCTTCCAGTGCCGCTTCCTTGTTCGTTTCAAACGTCTGGCGAATAAATGGATTGGGCGGAACGTGCCCGATAACCTCCCTGTCCATCTTCTTTCCATGACTCTTCAGCGTATGGCCTTCTTCAACCCACCTCGCATAAAAAGCTCCCGTGATACCCGCAGCCGCTTCCTGTCGTGTGCCTCTCCGGCGCTTTGCCTTGATGCTCTTTTTCAAAGTTCCCGGCAGATACTTCGCCATTCTCCCGCCCTTCGGCGGGTACCCCGAGGAGATGGGCGCCGCGTCTTTGATCTTGTCCCGAAGGAGCTGAGCCCCGCGAAATAGACCCGTCCTGAGAGACGTTTTCTCAATGTTGCCGGGTAGGTCTTTAAGCGCCGCTAAAAGATCGTCGAGCCCTTTAACGAAATCGTCTGCCATACCGTCAGTAGACCACCTCCGCCGTCACATCGAGTTCGTCCTGGTAGCCCACCTCCGCGATGCCCGTGATTCTCCACGTCTGGTTGTCCCAGACGATCACCATCGTCGGCGTGATGTCATCCCGCCAGTAGATCCGGAAGTTCCCTGTCCGGAGGGAGTGCTTCGCCGCGGATTGGTTTCGCTCGTCCATTCTCAGGGGCCGGAAATCAGCCCACACCCTCGCCACCGTGGCGTAAGTCTTGTCGAGACTGCCCGAGGTGTTCGTCTCCGTCACCGACTTCAGCGTGATGAGTCGGTTCTTTTTCCCAGGATCCCCACCCATCACGCCCTCCAGAGCTTGTAGGCGTCGATCACGTACTGGAGTGTTTTCGGAACATCAGTCATCGTGCCGTTCACAACCGGCGTTCTCGTCGTGTAGGCGTGGGCCGCAAGGAAGAAGACTCCCAGGCGGATGCCCTCGGGGATGTCCTCGTACGTGTCCCCGTACCCAGCGACAAAGGTGACCTGAACAGCGTTAGGCCTTCCCGTCTGCGTGGAGGGAAAAAGGTAATTCGGCGCGACTGTCACCCTCGGGAAGTGGCTCGTGAGATCCATAATGTACTCCTCGTCGTCCCAAGTCTGAAGCACGCCCGCGGTGTCGAAGTATTTGATGTGGGTAATCTCCTCCGCCGGGGCGAAGGGAAGCTCGATGCCGCAAGGGTCCGCCGACGCTGGAAACGCCGGGAGGTCGAGTCGAAAGCTCCGAGAAATGAGCCTCCGGTTCGTCTTGATCTCGAACAACTGGCCCGCAGCCTTGGCGTACAGCTCAATCGTGGCGTCTTCGTTGTTCGTCGTGACGCGAAGGTGTCCTTTCAACTCTTCAAGGTCGACCGGCGCCGCCGTGGGTGCCTCAAGCTCAATCCAAGACATCGGCCTCCAAATGGAAAAATGGGCGACGGCACCCGAAGAGCACCGTCGCCGTTACTGCGAAACCCGTCGCTTAGATTGCGGCAGGTTGTGTCAAGCCGCCAAAGCGAGGACCTGACAAGAGCGCGATCACGCATCCGTTAACTGGGTCGTTCGCGGCCTCGGTGGCTTTGAGGTGCACCCACGGCTTGCCGTCGGGCAGCTCGGACGAGAGTACCTCGATCTCATAGATGCTGTCCTGGTTCGCGGTGGTGTCGAACCCGGTGTCGGCCACGGCTGTGACGGACCCGAGTGTGTCGCTCGTACCGGTCGTCATTTTGCGGTAGCGGAACGGGAGCGCCACGGCCCCCGTGCGGGCGTCGTCGCTCGACGCGAGCACCGTCACGGTCGCCTTACCGGTCGTCCCGCCTTCCTGGTACACCAGGAACGTGAGCCGGTTGTGGTTTTTCAGGTTGATGGAATCGGTGACGGGGTCCGTGTTCCATCGATCTGCTGCCGGAGCCAGTGCCTTGATGGGCTTTGCTGTAAATTCACTCAACATATTTCCTCTTAAAAATCTCCTTTCGTGTTCTCTGTACTGGCAGAGCGGGGGCAAAACATAACCCCCGATTCCGCCAATTCACTAACTTCGGGTTGCAACTACGACATACGGGCTGAGCGTGGCCGACCCCTTAAACGGCGTCAGACCAACTCTCCACGATGGCTGTCCGTCCACGCGGTACGTGAACTTGAAACAGTTCTCGTCGTAGAGGAACCGGACATGAACCGACTGAGCCGATTTGATTCCACCCTTGTCGATCGCAATGTATGACTGCGTATCGACGAGGATGATGTCGTTCACGGTCCCCAGCGCTGCACAGTGCTCACTGGCGAACGCAGGAATGCCGAGAATCGTGTTCACCGGAATGCCGCTGGCAACGTTCCCCGTGACCCCACCCTGAATCATTGCCGGGTAGCTGTTCGATCCGACCGTAATGGCGAGCGTCATGAGCTGCGCCTTACAAGCCTGGTTGTACAGCCAGACGCAGCCCGGAAGATTTGCTTCCGGTACGCGAGCCAGCATGTTTGCCAGGTTGTTAACGGTGATCGTAGCAGCCACTTGTGAGGTGTCCTTGGCCACCGACACGAGAGCGCCACTGTTTAGAACGCCTAAAGGCTTTCCGGAACCATCGCCGTTGATGAAGGCATCGTCGAGCTTAAACGCGAACTCACGCTGGAACGCCTGGGTAACCCACGAGCCGAGCACGCCAGCATCCTGGAGCAACTCATCAGTGATGTACGCCGCACCAATGAGCTTCTTCAAGTTCAGCTCCATGAGCCCGAACTTGCCCTTGCTCGCCGTATAGGTTGCTGCTTCCTCTTCCCAGTACGCTTGAATGCCGCCCTGACGCGAACCGTCAGCCCGCGAAGACTCGTCCACGTACGGGATCTTGATGCCGTTGGCGCCACTGGTCAGGCCGTAACGCTTCACTCGGCTCGAAAACGGAGCCAAGAGGTATGCCTTGTCCAGAATCTCGGACGCGAAATCCGTGATGACCAATGCACCACCATCGGCAGCGACGGTCTCATTGTGACCAGAGGCCGCACGGGTTATCTTGTTTGCAAGATCAACACGCTTCCGCACCTCGGCAGTACTCGCGGAGTAGGGGTCTTTCGCAAGGGCCGCAACGTCGCGGAGCTGGGCTCCGAACGATGGGTAAACGATACACTTTCCGTCATCGTCGCAGCCTTCTTCACGAGTAACCTTGATCGACGCTCCTGCGTTGACCGGCTCAGTCGTTGCCTTGCTGCGTTCCTCGCTCAGCTTCTCCAACCGCTCAGCCGCGGAGATTGAACGCTTAAGGTTCTCGACTTCCTTCTCAATGCCCTCAAACTTCGCAAGCTCATCTTCTGAAAGACCTCGATTCTCCTTCTTTGCTTCTGCCGCAATGTCATCCATCCGACCGATGGCGCCTGCGAGAAGTTTCCTAAGTTCCTGAATATCCACTTTTCCTCATTACATACACGAATAGACGTTTCCCTCCGTAGTCACGGGGGTTCTTTGGGTACAACTCTGCTAATGCGTTGGGTAACGTGAGACGGCCGTCGGGCCGTTGGTTGGTTACGTGCTGCGGTGCTGTGTTCGACGGAACACGCGGGGCCGCAGCGCCTAAAGTGATGGTGCCAGAGTTAGAGAGAGGCTCGCAAGGTGCGAACTTTCAAGAGATAGGGCTCAGGGGAAATGATGGTGATCGGCTCGGTGGGCCTGTTGCGATCTTCCCACTCCTTCTTCGCGGCGAGGTACGCCGAAGCTGAAGGATCGTCTTTTTCTGATCGAACACCGACCGACGTCTCTTCGTAAGCAGGGAAAAGAACCGGGCCGGCTTCAAACAGTTCGACTTCCATGATGACGCGCTTATCGAGTTCGCCCTTCTTCTCGGCGAACGTCCACTCCTCTCGCGTGATCGTGAACATGAAGGACTGACCGACAACATCCCCGCGGCGAATGTACTCGACGACATCGCGACCGACTTGAGTATCGGGCGGCGTGACCTCGATCCAGAGGCCACGCTCGTCCTCTTTGAGCGTCATAGTCTGGCCTGACGTGCTCCCGAGAACGTAATTTACGTCGTGATTGAAGAGCGAAACGACCCGCTTTCCAGAATCGATACTGCTCTTAAATGCCCCACGGGCGATTGACTCCTTAAAGCTGCCGTACCACCCTCGGATTTCGGTCTCAGCATCGAAAAGAGCGGCGTATCCCTGGATCTTGGGAGAGGAATCATCCTCGCGAGTCTCAAGCTTTACCGGCTCAAGTAAGCTTCGTTTCTCACGCCGCACAACCATACTACGCAGCTCCCTTAATGATTCCCGCACTGACAAGCGCTGTTCGGAGGCCATTGGCGAGCGTCTCGACCGCCTGTACTGCGGCAAGAACCGCGGCTGCGTCCACCGTATCCGATCCCGTGAGGTCCGTACTCGGCGTCACTGCGGCTTGAGCGGCACCTGCCGGTTGAACAACCGGCGTGGCGTCCCAGAATCCCAGTTTCTGATCGGTTCCGGTGCCAATCTTGCTGCCGGTCGTCGTGCCGAGTGAAAGATCTTCGGAATCTGCCAACGTGAGCGCAATCGACTCGGAATATTTGATGCGGCCTGCGCTGTCAATGCAATGAAAGCCTTGGCCAGCGACGTACTGGAGAGTCTCACCGGCAGCGAGGGTCCCGACCCAGAGTTTGCGAGTACTCGCACCATCCACGAAATTGATCGTCAGTGTGGCCGAAGCGTTATCAGCATTGTGAATCGACATGAGTTCTACAGAGAAAAACTCGCTCACTGGCGCAGGGACTATCGTCGCTGCGGTGTTAGATAGTGTCCCATTGCTCGCCCTGCGGTTCGGTCCCGAGCTGTACGCTGTCAGGTACGTTGGCGCTGGTGTTGCGACATCCGCTAGAACCGCTGTAATGGTCTGTGAGGAAGTTACTAGATACATACGCTCCTATGCCGCTTCAATTAGATCGTTTCCACTGTACCCCAAAAGTCGCTCCGCCCAATAGATGGCAAGTTCGTCCTCACGGTGGTTGTACCCACTGGCCGGTTCTGCCTTCCATGCGTCTACGCGATCACGAATGCTCATACGATACTCATCAAGCATGACGGGAAGCACGAGATCGACATCCAGGCCCCTGAGCGAGCAGTATGCACGCGCCATTTCTCGCAAGCATTCAGCGGAGTATGCACGATGGTCGGTGACAAACTCGTCGAACCACGGGTCAAAGTCGTCGCCCTTCTTCCGGGCCGCCGCCTTGACCGCATTTATCTCCTTTCTAACGACCCGCTGCCAGGTCTCCAGAAAAGCGCCTCGAAATGCGTCATTTACACGAGATTTCTCGTCTTTTTCGGGCTTTTCTTCGGTTTTGGGGGCGTTTTGTGCCGGTTTTTGTGCCGGTTCCTGAGGGTCTTTTCCTTCCTCGCCAGCCGGAACCATGTTCATTGGAGACAGGTAAATGTCGCCTTCCGGACCGATCGGATTCATGTCTTCTAGCCCACGTACGTCATTCTTGCTGAGATAGCCCCACTGAATGCCCTGGCTGTAGAACTGCGAACGGGCGGCAGAATCTCCTCTGAGGAGAGCGTTCGCCACATGCTTCACGAAGTACCGCTCATCGTCCCCATCGAGAAGATCCCGAACGATGGCCTGCTCCCATCGCTCCATCCAAGGGCGAAGGCAGTAGGTCAGGAACTCCTGAGACTGCGTTTCGATATTTGAGTTATGAACGACCACACCGTTTGCAATAAATGAATGAGTCTCTTCAACTTCCAGGTCGTAAACCAGTTCAGGGGTTTCCGATTCCTCGATCTCTTGAATAAGATGGATACTCAGACCATCACCAATGTCGCTCTGCCGTTGCTCGCAAGGATCCATTGGATTCTCGCGCCAATGACGCTTCTTTAAAGCTCGTACTACTCGCCTTGTATACTCAGGCGTATGGGTTCCAAGAAGTATCGCATCCGCCGGGCCGCTCAGCTGTAGAATATGCAGAATGTGCGTGTAAGCCTTGCCGTTGAAGGCGCTATCAACTTCCGACTCAAAGATATTTGCCACGCCTAGTCCAACAGAGATCGCTAAATGGCGAATCTGAGACATCATGGACTTATTAACTGAGCAGAACCGCACTCTTCCACTCGGCGAAACGGTACCATCTGCGTCGAGGTATCCTCTGAGAAACGCCAACTTCAGCTTACGGTTGAGCTTAAATACCCAAGCCGGTACGCGCTTGGTATGACTGGTGCCAATCATTCCAAGCTCTTCCAGCTCCCTATAAGCCAATCCAGACCAAAATGTTGTGGTGTTTTTGTCGCGTAGGGAATGAGTAATCGGGGCAGTCTCCGCATACCGCTGCCCATACGGGCCGCAGTACTGCCGAAATTCCGCTTCGACTGCCCGGACGTAGTATGGCATATACGAAGCGTTCTCAGCATGCGAGATGCCGAAACCTCCAGGCCCCTTTTTGCTCTTGAAGAAGAAACCGTCACCGAGCAACATGCCCAGTACTTCCATGAACTGCTCTGTCACGACCTCCCGAGTAGGGCAACTTGCAATATCCTCGTCGGGCAAACACTCCGCTCCTACGAGATAGTCCCCGGTTTCGATCTCACCTGCCGGGACGTATTCCAACTCCCATCCCCGGCGATACTTCTTGCCTTCAATCGTGAGGTATTTGCCCTGCCCACCTTCATATTGCAAATGAACTTCGCGGCGTACGAGTAGACGATGCCGAGCGTTACATCTGACGGTTCGCCCGCGTGCGTGGAAAGTCAGTACCTTGTCTTCGCCTGAACACGCAGACCTCAATACTCGTGATTTCTTCCATCCGCCCTTTGGATCAAGGCTCCAAACCAGGTCCCCAGCCTTCACACTTGCAATCGATACCGGCCCGTTCTCGGTAAATACTTCCTGATCGGCTGGCAGGCAAAACGTCGATCTCGTCAAATCCCCGAGCAGATGCGGCGGAACGCCGTAGATTCGCGCAATTTCTTCGACACTAAAGCGCCGTTGCTCAAGGAACTGGGCGTCCGCCTGCGGAATGCCCATCGGTTTCCACTTGACGTTAGCCTCAAGGACCGCGACCTTCTTACCGCGATTCTTTCCACCATGGAGCTTTTCCCAGCTAGTGCGAAGGTTTTCCCTCGCCTCGTCTGGCATCGCGCCTTCGTATTCCAGCACGCCGGTCGGGAACGCTCCACTTGAAAAGAAGTTGGTACCGAAGCTCTCTAGGGCCAGGCCCGCCTCGATGGCCTTACGGGCCGCAGCAATTACCGAAATGCCTTCCAGGCCGCCATCGCGAAAACCGCGAACATGAAGCACCTCGTCACCAGGCAGGATGACCGTCTCACCGTTGTCGGCCTTCACCTCGTACACGATCTCGCCGTTCTTCATCTTCGGCGTGACCCGTGAAGGGTGCATCGGAATAAGCTCCAGTGGATCACCCTCCATGTTTCTCAGGATCTGGGCGTAGCCGTTCCCCCAAAGAAGCATGTGCCCGGTCAGCATCTCCCGGAACTCGAAACTCGTCGTCTTTCGCTTGTTGGGCGTGGTCTTTAGAATCTTGTAGAGCGGGTGCCGTACCGCCTTATCCTTGCCACCGTCCTTCTGGCGCTTGTAGGTGATGAGTGGCAGCCCCGCGAGGTTGCCCGCAATGACCCGCACCGCCGCAAAGACTGGCGTGAAGCAGAGTGCCGTATCCGGTGTAATGGGCATTTCACCGTCGGAGATGTAACCCCACGGGAACGCAAAAAACTTGTCGTCCGGAATGATGGCCGCACTGCGCTTCTTAGAGATAAAAGGAATGCGAAAACTGGGTAGCTTCATCCCGCGACGTGAAAACTAGGGTTGTCAATCGACATTCTGGCACAAGTGAGCGGGCTGGCGATAGCCAGACAGTGAGGGCCGTATAGGAGGAGAAATGGTTCGCAGAAAATGAGCGAGTTTCGTGCGATGATCCTGTCTTGACTGTCAGACACTTAGAATCCCCCTCGTGAGGTAGGGGTTGATCGGCTTCGGAGGTTGGACCATCGCCCGGCCCAGGCCCATTATTACGGCCGTGATGATGTCAATCTTGTCGGCACTGGCATCCTTGTCGGGGGCGATCATGTTGTTCCGAGACTTCGCCACGGCGTTGGCGGCCTGCCATCGAACAATCGGGTGCCCGTCGTGATGAATGCGACGCAGCTTGATTAGCTCCAGGAGTTCACGGTACGGCGCGTTCATCGACATGATGGTCTGAGGGAAGGCGACTACCCTCTTCTCACCGAAATGCTTGATGAGGTTCGTCGCCGTCTGATGTCCTTGAAAGCCCCGGTCGATCGCTATTTCGAGAAAGGAGTAGAGGTTTGCGAGCTGGGCAATGTCGTCGACCACGGTGTCGTAATCGACCACATCCCCCGGTGTCGTCTTCACGAAACCCATCCGGCGCCAGAAGGCGATCTTCTGTTCCATCGCCTCGTCACGCTTCACAGGATGCTCCGGTAGCCAGAGCCGGGCCAGAAAGGTGTAACTGCGACGAATCAGCTTCCGGCTTTCCTCTCCGTCCTTTTCCTTCAGCTCGATGACCTCCTCATCGTCATGCGGGAACAGAAGAGCGAACGCCGTGAAGTCACTGGTCGCTCCAATGTCCAAGGCCCCGAAGCAATCCCGCTTGAGAAGGGCCTCAGTGTCGATTTCCCTCTTGCAAGCGTCCCACCGGTCCATCGGAATGGCACGGGTGACGCCCTCCGTCCACAGGCAGAAGTTGAGACGCTTGACGATTCCCTCCTTCGAGGGCATCCCCTTCGCTTCAGTGAGCTGTTCCCGGATGTAGGACCGGGGCAGAATGGTGTCGATCCCAGGATTCGCTTTCTCCCAACACGCCTCGTCTTCCCAGTTGTCGCAGTCAGGACAGCCATCCTTCGGCTGAATCTGCCCTTCCGCCCGGCACTTCTCGCACGGGTCAAGCTGACAGACGTAGGCGAACCAGGCGTCGTTCTCGACATGCCCTTCCACCACCTTGGAAGAGTAGTCGTGATGGTGCCAGCAAACGGAGTTCCTGTCGTGCCCGGAGTTGGTGATCTCAAAAATGAGGGCCTGCTTGCGATTCTTGGTCCCCGCCCGAAGTTTGTCCACTACATGCGGAGTCGGGTGCTCGTGAACCTCATCAATCAATGCCATATGCGGGCGGGGGCCGGAAAGCTGATTGTGCTCGCTACTGACCGGGCGAAAGAACGAGTCAGTCTTCAGGTACGCGATGTTGTGCTGGCCGACATTCAGCCGCGACCGCAGGGCCGGGGATGCTTCAGCCATTCGTCGGGCGTCACGAAAGAGGATCCCAGCCTGAAAGGATGTAGTCGCAGCGGAGTATATTTCGGCGGCAACTTCCCCGTCCGCGGTCATCCCGTAAAGACCGATGCCGCCGGCCAGAGGAGACTTGCCCGAACCCTTCCCCATCTCGATGTAGGCGGTTCGAAAACGGCGGGTACCGTCGGCCTTCTTCCAGCCGAAGATGCTTCCGATGATGAACTTCTGAAATGGCTCAAGGTTGAACGCCTTACCGTCAAGCTCTCCGTCTGCTGGGAGTCGAAGGTGGGAGAAGAACTCGAATACACGAGCTGCCGCGTCATGGTCAAAGTACAATCCGCGTTCGTGACCACGTTCGAGATCGTCAAGATGTCGCTTGCATGCCAGCCGAACGAGTCGACCAGCGACGATATCGCCCGCAAGGACAGCTCGGGCATAACCTTCAACAGGGCATTCAACCGACACACCTAGTTACCACCCTCCAAAAACGCGTCGAAGGGATCCTTCTCGTCCTTCGTTCCCTTGATCTTGATTCGGGAGCGGGACGACGGGTCTAGCCCGAACATCGCCGAATACATCTTCATTGTAGTCCAGGCCGAGCGTTGCTGAGCCACGGCCGGGTGGGGAGTGAGGTAACCGGTCTCCGTCGCCTTCGTCCTGCCTTCAGCCTGAAGCGTCTCAGTCGAGAGCTTGAACTCGGCGTATGCCTGGCAGTAGGCCGCGAGCGCGTCACCGTCCACTGAAGTGAGAATCCCGAGGCGAATCAGTTCTGGAGCCAGCATGGCCCATTTCGCCTTCGCCTCATCGTCGAGCCAGGTCGGGCAGACCGGTGGCGTCGTGTCGGGCTGGGGCTCCTGGTCGTTAATAGCTCGCTTGCCCGGATTGCCCAGCAATTTCGTAAGGTTTGATGGTCGTGGTGCAGGTCCTCTTAATCCCATAAATCACGTTCTAGTAGACAAAACCCTCTAACCCCTTAACTTGCGGTCGCGTGTAAACAGC
>Ga0315909_10000281_pt1 | contig 66746 bp, 74 predicted proteins | sample LakEriMetagenome_11_FD_203527 | JGI IMG/M metagenome (GOLD analysis project Ga0315909, IMG submission 203527) | Freshwater fungal communities from buoy surface, Lake Erie, Ohio, United States - Buoy 2 MA125 | ecosystem: Environmental > Aquatic > Freshwater > Lake | place: USA: Lake Erie, Ohio...
AAAGGGCACTCCCTCTTCGTCCTCGGCTTCCCCCGGCGCGGTGCCAACGTACATGATGTCAGCACTCGTACTGCCACTTCCGAATACGACCTGACTCCGACTTTCGCAGAGAAGCTTACACCTCCGACAGCTCTGATACTCATCAAACAGCTCTCGGATTCGCTGACTTCCGATCATGTTACCTCACCTATATTGTTTTCCAGTTCCATTTCGTTATTACACGATATCCTTGTTTTTGACTTTCCCTAATAAGCGAGTTTATCATACCTTTACATACATCTATTGAGCTATCCATAATCAGAAAGACCCACGGATCCTTCTTTCCTGGCAGATCCCTGAGAATTCTGCCGACGCTTTGTTGGAATGTGATCGCCGAGTGAGATCGCGCTGCAAAGGGGGTCATCAGGATCAGGGTATCCAGGTCCTTCCTGTTGTATGCAGCAGCACCAACTCCGATGGATGCGAACACAAGATTTCCGCTATTGAGCCTTTCCAGTCTTTCGTTGGACTTAGTTCCGCCGTGTATGACGGTGCTTCCTGGATTTGCGGCATGAAAACGTTCGATGTGCTCTGGGCCGTGGGAGAGTGCGTAGACAGTACGTCCCCTCTTTAAGCATTCATCGATTACTTCCTGAATGAGTTCATTTCGATCAGCGTTATCAGCCAGTGTTTTATGGAGCTTTCCGATATTTAGCTGTCCAGTTCTATCGTTCATCTTTCTACGTTCAGCTTCCCCATAGAACACACCAGTATTAAGAACATATATTGTTGGGGTTAGATCCTGGCTGATGTCACTATAAAAAACTGGCCCCAGATGAGAGTAGAAAACTCCCTCACATCGATCTGTTCTCGTGGGAGTGGCTGTAAGCCCCAGCCGAATGCCGGAGCCTATAGCACTTGCCTTAGAGAAGAAATCTGCGGCCATGATATGACACTCATCGTAAATGACGAGGCCAAATCGATTATAGAAATCTGCGGGCAGATCTCCTGCCTCCGCACGAGCTGCGAGTGTCTGGACTGTAGACACACAGATGTCTTTGTTGTACTCGAATCTCTTACCCTGAATCCAGCCAATCTCCCCGTCGTAATCGAAGAACTGCCGCAGCTCTGCGATCCAGTTGTCCAGGTGTGCATTCTGGGGACTTACGATCAGCGTAGGGACTTTTTCATGGGCAGCCTTTAGCCATCCCATGACTGTCTTTCCCTTCCCACAGGCGAGATTGAGGATGCCTCGATCTGCCTCTTTCAGAGCTTCCCAGGCTTCGAGTTGCCCATCTCTTAGCCGAAATCCGGCCTTTGGAGATAACTTAATCGTAGGAAACGATGGTTGGGCCTTGACTACGCGACACCCCAGCTTTTCGAGCTGTTGGTCGGTCAGGGTGTACCGCGGAACCTGCGTGTGCTCGAGATGCTTAACAACCAGATCACGAGAACCCTTGGTAGGGTCATCCCCGAAAGTGAGGATGCCCTCCAAGGTCTCTGGTCGTATTTTAGTTTTCGGCAGAAACAGGTGCCGACCCTGATAGGCAACGTCCTTTTCCAAGATCGGCACTCGAATCATCTTGATTCTCTCTTTCGTAGTCCTGGATATTTCTTGCGCGGTATGCCTGCAAGAGCCTCAGTTAGCGTCTCGGCCATCGTCGTGACCGCGTTTAGACCCGCGTTGTAGGCAAGGACTCCGGTAAAGCTGTCGTTTCCTTCGGGCTCTTCGTAGACTCTGGCTTTGGCGGCTGGAGCATTTGGCGGCTTCTGTCCTGGTCTCGGATAGTTCGTAGCCGGTGTTTGACTACCTCTTCGATTTGACTCAACTTTAAGTCTACAGGTGCCTTTGTAGGCACACTCCTGACAGATAGGATGCGATCCGTCATAGTAATCCGCGTCACCGTAACATTCCGGCTTCTCTCCATCTCGATTTTGAAACTGTGCTGAAAAGGAACCCATACACTAACCCCTTGGCTGGTGCTAAAGGGTTATGACAGCGTATACTCCGCCCTGCATCAGACCTCTCGGAGACCTCCTATGACAGTGATCGACCAGCACGACGACCTCGGCGCACTCTTTAGAGCTCACGGACCGAAGTCAGGTCTTGAGTTTCTTAAGGAGGCATCGTGGAAGGAGCGCGATGATATTCTTGATCGTGATTTTGCACTCATTATTGTTGACAGTACGGGTAAGGAACACAGAAAATTCGCAGCTTACGATGCCGGCAACGTCTTCCTGTCTCAGTGGTATCTACTGAACGCGGAGCACGAACTTCCGCACGGTGCAGTAAAGGTGGCCGCAAGCAACCTTTTGGATGCTTCAGAAGCATTTGGACTTACGACGCATCCAGCCCTCGCACTTCTTGCTCAGGAGGGAGAGTCACTTCCTGGGGATGGACGTAGGGTTTACATCAAGACCGCATCCACGACGAAGTACGCAAGCAGGACTGAGGAGTTTGAGCCTTCTCAGCTACGGCCAATTGGCAAGGGGATGTTCGCATCTCGAGGTTCCCATGCGGTAAAGGAGGCCTCCGCTTACGATGCGATCTCAGCGCTAATTCAGAAATGGGATGATCTGGATCCATACGATCGCCACGAAGCTGCGGTCGATGTGGTCAAGGTAGCGAGCGCTGTTGGTGCGACTGTGCCTCCCCATATCTTTCAGTACAGTGGCACCTCGCTCAATCCGCGATTTGAGAAGATCGCTCAGCAGCGTATGAGGTACACGGCAAATGAAGAGTATCAGAAAGACTATTACCGCCTCAGCAAGATGGCAGCAGCCCTTCCTACCGATGACGTGGTGGAAGCCCTGTTCCTAATGGACGAACGGGCGGGACTTCTAAACCGCTACGGTGCGAACCTGCCGGATCCAGTTCTCTGCGTCTACGGGGCAGAGAAGTCGGCTGAGTATTCCTGGAATCACGGCGGGGATTACGTCACTGCTTCTATGTTGATGCGCTATTCGGGCAGCACAGCGGTCGAGGCGATGGAGGATGTGTTCTCTGATGACGTGATGAAGAGGTTCAAGGCGGATCCAGTAGGAGCGTTCCAGAAGATGCCGCTCGAGCAGCAGATCTTGGTCTCACGCATGGCGTCCCAGTCCAGGGATACGAACAATGGCGGGTACTGAGTTTAAGACGTCAACCTCACATCCACTCACACTCCTGCGCTCGTACATCCGAACCTTCGGATCAGAAGCGCTGGAGTGGGAGCCATTCGTAGTTAAGAAGGCGCTGGAAAAGAGACTGACATTTTCTCTACCAAGAGTAAACTTTCTTAAACTCTTGGCTGCAATTTCAGTCGCAAATCATGATCAGTTCTGGTCGTCTTGGGAAACCTTTCATACGGTCTCTCAAGCACTGGCTGGAAAGATCCCATCTGTTTCGCACATCGATAACCAGTCTGTTTCAGACTTAATGATCGCCGTAGATGCCGCGCTACGGATTCGCAAGGATCTGGGCTCAGTGGGTGACATACCTCCATTCTCTGAGGAGGTAACTCGCTACATGGCGGCGCAGCTTCATGAGTCTGGGATCTGGTATGTACCAGAGCCACTTGAGTTTTTAAATCCACTGATTTCTGGCGTGACGCAGGTTTGTGGTGAGTGTGGCAACGAAGAGCAGCCGAAAGAGGACGGGCTCTGTAGTTACTGCACTGACAGATACAATACCGACAGTCTTCTGAAGATGGAACCAGATGAGGAGTTAAAAAAGAAATTCAATGGATCTAAGGTTAAGGTTACTGTTAAGTTTCCAACTGCTGGAGTTCAGAAGTCTTTAGTTCGCGCCCTAACGCGCGGAGGGGAGACACTTCGAGAGACAGAGGATGATATCTGCGCTGCTAGAATTTTAGAGGGAATAAGAGATCTTTCTGCGTATACTGCTGAGTTAGAAGTACAGACTAAAACAGCGGGCCTGGCAACTGTTGCAGGAACTCAAAAGGCTATTGCAACACATAATGCGTTTAATCCGGACTCCCCTATTGAGTTCAATATACCTGAATTACCAAAAACGAAAGAAGAACAAAATCAACAACCTCAACTAAAGCCACAAAAACCCACAATACCGCCTAAAAAGAAAGCTCCTGGTATAGAAAAGTATATCAATCCTCTTAGTTTAGGAGGGACTGCACTATTAGCGGGAGGGTTACTTCGTAGTCCAAATGCCGGAAAATTTCTCACGGCAGCTAAGGAGGTAGTAACCAAACCTGTCACATCAATCGGCCGTTCTATGCGAGCTGGAGCTAACTACGTCGGTCCTGGCGCTGACGAGTTTGCTAGACAAGCTGCACAATCAAAGCGCGTAGAGATGATGGGCGAGACATTACGGCAGGCGAACCTCGGTGCTCAGGCAGGCGGAAAATCACATGTAACCGAATTTGAGGCGTTAACAGGGGGACCCGAGGGTAAAACACTTGTTCAAAAGTTGCGTAAATCCGGCTTATTGAGCGCTGGAGAGAAGACCTACGATAATGTAAATATCGGATGGGGACTTTCGAGAAGGCTGAATTCTTTAGTGCGAGAAATGGATGCTGCCTCTGCAGCAGGTCGTACCGTGGACTATAAGAAACTAGAGGGTGCTTACAATGACTTGATTAATGCAGCCAGAAGGCAAGGAAGACCAGCTTCGAGAGGTATTAGTTACTACCTCCCGGGCGAGCGAGCTATTGAGGTTGGGGCCCCCGTTCTTACAGGCGCAACCGAGCTCGCCACTAGTGAGGATCCAGATACCGGAGAGGCACGTAGTCTCTCGGAGAGAATTGCAAGGGGTGTAGCTGCGGGCGGCATCACGGCTGCTACTGGAGCATTGTTTGCCGGCAGAAACCTCGGACTTAGTAAGAAAAACCTGCTTACAGGTGCAGATAGATCTACCTTTAGTGCCAAGGGGTTAGTCCCTGCCGCTGCTGGTATGGCAGTAGGCTCGACCCTTGAGAACATCGGTGCCGATGTTGTGGGTGGTGGCACTAAGCTGGTTGATTCTGCCTTTGGTCAGAGGAAGGAACAGACATGAATGTCGTCACTAGCGAAGTAAACCGATTCAATCCCCGCCCTGTTACCGCAGAGGGAGGGAGAGGTTTCGGTATTCGCTATCCTTCCCCCTTCTTCGATATTTCTCAGCAATTCCTACCTGCGAATCAGCATGAACTTCACAAGTGGTGTAGGTACTATTTTTTAACAAATCCAGTGATTAATGCAGCCTGTTCCAAGATGGCGGAATACCCCGTTACTCCGCTTGTGTTCTCAACGGAAGATCCCGAAATAGTTAAACTTTACAAAGGTATTGAGGATCATCTTAAGCTTCGGTCATTTCAGGTCGAAGTAGGGCTTGATTACTTCGTTTATGGTAACGCTTTTGTTTCCGTATTCCTGCCATTTGAGAAGTACCTTATCTGCAGCTCTTGCGGCGCTCGGTATCGCGCGAAGACCAATCGGTTTCGGTACAAGTGGCGTGACTCGAGGTTCTACATCCATAAGTGCGACTGCGGGCATCAGGGCTATGCGAAGCAGCAGGATGTCTATATTCGCAGCTTCCGGGAGATCAGACTTGTTCGCTGGAATCCCGAGAACATTGACATTAAGCACAATGAGATAACTGGTAAAACGAAGTATTATTTTAGATTACCTAAGAGTGTGATTAATGACATTAAAATCGGAGATTGTGACGAGATTGAATCTCTGCCGCTCGAGTTCTTAGAGGCTGCGCGCGCAGGTAAGTCCCTCCTCTTCTCAGAGGACAACCTTTATCATCTAAAGCGCCCTACCATCGCGCAAAAGGATCAGGGCTGGGGGACCCCTCTCATCTTCCCGCTCCTGAAGGATGCCTTTTACTTACAGGTAATGAAGAAGGCGAACGAGGCGATCCTCATGGAGAACATCGTTCCCATGAGAATGATCTTCCCCGGTCAGAATACTGGAGGAAACGAAGGTCCGTATGGATCCTACAATCTGACAAACTGGAAACGCCGGATTGATGAAGAAATCAATATGTGGAAAAGGGACCACAATTATATTCCCGTGCTTCCCGTAAACATCGGATTTCAGCAAATCGGAGGACAGGGGAGATCATTGCTGCTGTACCAGGAGATGAGACTTCTGGCAGAGCAGATGCTTGCTGGAGCGGGAATCCCCGTCGAGTTCATCTTCGGAGGACTTCAGTGGTCAGGATCGAGTACGTCGCTCCGTGCCCTCGAGAACATGTTCCTTGGATACAATAAGCAGCGGCATGAGCTTGTGAATGTATTCATTATGAATAAGATTGCAGCATTTATGCAATGGCCGAAGGTAGTTTGCCGTTTTGATAAATTCCGTATGGCAGATGATCTTCAGCGCAGCATGTTCTATCTGCAGCTCAATCAAGCACAGAAGATCAGCGATCATCGACTCATGGAAGAGCTCGGCGAGGACTTCGACCTCGAGGCAGAGCGCATGGGCCGCGAGATCAAGAAGCAGTTGCAGTCCAACCGCAAGATGCAGGTGGCATCCGCTGACATCCAAGGCGAGGCACAGCTGCGCACATCTCGCTACCAGGCCAAGGCCCAGGCAATCACAATGAAGGCTCAGGGCCAGGCTCAGATGGAGATGCAGGCTGCTCAGATGCAACAGCAGCAACAGATGCAGGCCCAGCAGATGCCGCAGGACCCCAATGCGCAGATGGCAGCGCAGCAGGGCGCTCAGCAGCCCGCGCAAGATCCAAACGCGCAGCAGGCACCCGTAGAGCAGGTACAGGGCGTACCCGAAGGCGCAACTGTCTATCAGGAGAATGCAGGAGCACCTAATGAAACGGCTATGCCGACAGCTATGGCTGGCGTGCAGTCTCAGATTCAACCCGGATCTGGTGGAGTTGATCTGCGCTATGTCGCTCAGAGAGCTGCCTCTTATTTCCGTACGCTAAAAAGAGAGCAGGGTGAGGACGCGATGTATCAAGCACTACAACAGATGCAGACGGAGAATCCTCCTCTGTACCAGCTCGTAGTGCAGCTAATGAACGACAAGGGATCCGCAGTCAACCCGCTTGATGGGATGAAGAACCCCGCTCCTTCTGGAACACCGCAGGCAGACCCCGGACGGCAGGTCGGCTGAGATCAGCGAGTGATTTCAGCCGGCCGCCGCCGGGGTGACTCGGTAGGGATGCCTGCGTAAAGTTCATCCAGGATCTGACGGCAGTTAGCCACGAAGCACTGCTCGTGGAACATGGCCTCGCTGCCATGGTGCGCGAAGACGTTCTCTCCCAGCTCCCAGCCATGAGGCCTCCTCAAGACTGTATGGCGGGAGAGACACACCATCTTCTCGCCTCGCTCAGTTGAGGCGCTGCACCAGTCACATCTGTACGGACTCATTCACGCTCCAGGATTAGAAAACTGGATTCCACCCCACACTGCTCGCAAGATCCTGCCGTCCAGAAAGGCGCGGGATTCTTCGCACAGGTAGAACAGAGCCAGGTCTGTTTCTCTGGTAGTGCCGTGCATCCCCGGCAATCTAGGAGTCCGCACCGCTCTTGTATTGCTGGGCAGAACTCCTGAATCTGGTCCTCTTCCACGGTCTTAAAGGAAAACGGAGTGGAAGGAGGAAGGGAGGGCAAACCTCCGAGCGCAGCTTGAAGCTGCGCTCGGAGGCGCCCTCCCTGGCGACTATGACTCATTGTCCTCGATCACATCGATCGAGGACTGGATGGCGCTGACAATCAGCGCCATCCAGAAAATCAATCCCAGTCGCCAAACCTGTCCGACCCCTGAAAGGGGTCCGATGACCCCTCATCGGGGTCGGCGAAAGTCTTGGGGTTCATGTTACCTCCAGCCGGGGCTATGATCCGGCTGTTATACTTATGACCTCACTTCGGAGAAGTTTTATGTCTAACATGAACCCGCTCGAGAGTCACAAGCTGCTCGTTGCCAAGACAAAGGAGGCGATCTCTTCGCATTTCCCGATCGAAGGCAACAAGCACAAGCTCGAGCTAGTTCGCATTGAGATTGAAGATGAGTCGGACAAGGGCTCGGCTCAATTCAACCCGGCTAACTACAATAGTCAGATTGATGCCAGGCTAAATGATCGTACCTGGGGTCCAGATATTGTTGGTGTATTTAAGCTAACAGATAAGGCATCTGGAAAGGTACTTGATCAGCGCTCTCGTACTCTTGGAAAATTGCCGAAGGTCACCACGCGCTACAGCTACATCATCAACGGTAACGAGATGCAGCTGGATGGTGTGTTTCGGTTGAACCCAGGCGCTTACCACGCAGAGGCACAGAACGGAGACCTGCTTGCCAAGTGGAACGTCGCCGCTGGTAGCAAGGTCGGTTCGTTCGATATCTACATTGAGCGTAGAGATCCTAAGAAGCTGGGCTTGATGACGATGAGCATCAAGAGCAGTGGAACTTCTACAGTTGATATCCCGATCTACCCAGTCCTCAGAGCCCTCGGTGTCGAGGATGCTCAGATTCAACGTGCTCTTGGGGACAAGCTTTTTGAGGTAAATAGAGACAAGAGCAAGATTAGCGATATCTTAAAATTTCATAAGGCCATCGAAGGTAGGGGCGCCTCCGACTACAAAGAGCCTTCGGTTTCGGAGGCCGCGAAATTCGCGAAGCAGACTTTTGAGTCTGCAGAAGTTAGCCCTCAAACGATGAAGTCGGCCTTTGGGAAGGAGTTTACCTCTATTACTGGAGAAGCACTTCTTCTATCTGCGAAGAAGCTCGTAGACATCAGCCGAGGAGATGTGCCCGAAGATGACCGGCAGTCCCTGTCAAACAAGCGGCTATACGGAATTGAAGACTTCGTCTCTGAAGAGCTTACACGCGGTAAGACAATTTACGCGCTAACTCGAAAGATTAGAAATAACGTAGATAGAAAGACCACGATTCAGGACATTATTCCTGCATCTGCCGCGGGGTACGGAGCTGCAATCCTGAAGCCTTTTAAGGCGGGGCAGTTGCCCACCCAGACAAATCCTCTTCAGTTTTTATCAAACCATACGAAGACGACGATTCTGGGAGCTGAGTTCGGTGGAATCAAAGGAGAGAACGTCAATCTCCTCCCCGACAAGATGATCAACCCGTCGCATCTCGGCCTTCTGGACCCACTTCAAACACCCGAGAGTCAGCAGACTGGTATTCATCTGCACATCCCTCTTGGTGCGCAGAAAGTGGGCCATGACCTTGTTGCGCAGGTAGTCAATGTTCGCACTGGAAAGATCGAGCGTAAGTCGGCTGCTGATCTCGAGCGCGCCGTAGTCGCCTATCCAGATCAGGTCAAGATTCAGAAGAACTCAGACGGCACTGTTAAAGTCACACCATTAGAATCCAATGTCATTGTCTACGATAATGATCGTAATACCTCCAAGAGACCGTGGAAGGACGTAGATTACGTTCTTCCCTCTGCCAAGCTTCTTTTTGCAGCTAGCGCAAACCTGGTTCCGTTTGTCCAGAACGACAACGGAAACCGCGCGATGATGGCTACCAAGCATCAGGAGCAGGCTGTCGGCCTCAAGAACCGAGAGGCACCGCTGGTCCAAACTGCGGCAAGTGGAGGACTCGCGTATGAGGATCTAGTAGGCGGTACAGCCTCGATCTCCTCAAACGCAGACGGAGTAGTCAGCTCTGTGAATAAGGAGGAGATTGTTGTTTTAGGTACCGACAAAAAGAAGTATAGACATGCATTGTACAATAACTACCCTTTGAATGGGGCTAAGCATATGCTCCATTCTCAGCCGGTAGTAAAAGAGGGAGACAAGGTAAAGAAGGGTCAGCTCTTAGCAGACTCTAATTTCACTAAAAATGGTAAGCTCGCATTAGGCACGAATCTAAGAGTCGCGTATATTCCCTATCGCGGCTACAATTTCGAAGATGGTCTTGTGATCTCGGAGTCTGCGGCAGAGAAGTTGGTCTCGAGCCATCTTCATTCCGTAGAAGTAGAGATGCACCCGAATGTAGTCGTCAATAAAAAGATGTGGCGTCAGTATGCCGGAATGGTCAAAGCGACGCCGGCAATTCTCCAGAAGCTCGATGATGACGGAATTGTGCGAGTTGGGCAGAAAATAGAGCCAGGCGATGTCCTAATCGCAAAACTTCAAAAGCAGTCCCTCTCCAAGGACACCGAAGATATTCGTAAGAGACTAAAGGGCGCGGTTCAGGATTACGTAGATTCTTCGGTGAAGTGGGATCACGAGTACGATGGAGTAGTTGCGCGAGTTGTAAACAACGGACGCAAGATTGCCGTCTTCATCAGAACTGAGCAGACGATGGAGGTCGGAGACAAGCTCTCTGGACGTCATGGTAACAAGGGAATTGTCACTAAAATTCTCCCCGACGATAAGATGCCCAAGGACAAGAACGGGGAGCCAGTTCACATTCTTATGTCTCCTGCTGGCATTCCGTCCCGTATGAATCCGGGTCAGGTTCTTGAGACCGCTGCTGGAAAGATCGCACTAAAAACGGGTAAGCCATTTGTAGTTAATAATTTCGATGCAGGTACAGACTATTCTCAGCTTGTAAAAGATGAACTAAAGAAGCACAAGATTTCAGATACTGATGAGCTCTTCGATCCCGAGACTGGAGAGAGCTTAGGTCAGGTTTTGACTGGGATGCAGTACATCCTCAAGCTTGATCATCAGGCTGAAAAGAAGATTTCCGCGCGAGGTGGTGGTTTCGGCTACGCATACAAGACGACCGGAGAAGCCTCGCAGGGATCTGGACTTGGGGAAGGCGGTCAGCGTATCGGAGGCCTCGATACCTACACGCTTCTTGCGCACGGAGCGAAACACAACCTCCGAGAGATGCAGACCTACAAGTCCGACCGAGAGCAGGCGGAAGATGTCTGGACTCGCATCATGCGGGGAGAGCGTCCTCCCCCGCCCAAAGTTCCTCGCTCTATGGAACAGTTCACGCACTATATGCGCGCAATGGGAGTTTACACCGAAAGAAAGGGGCGCGAATACTCCCTTATGCCCATGACGGATAAGCAGACCAAGGCCCAAAGCTCTGGAGAGCTGGCATTTCCGGAGAGGACCCTCGCAGCCAAGGGATCACTCACAAAGGAGGAGCGCGGAGGCCTTTTCGATCGAACCAAGACCGGCGGGCTTGAAGGGACCAAATGGTCACATATGGATCTGGGTATGCGGATCCCCAATCCCGTCTTTGAGGAGCCCGTACGTTCTCTTCTCCGCATGCCTAAGCCGGAGTTCCAGAGACTTCTGACGGCTGAGGGAGCCGTGGGAAGGAAGTCTGGCTTCCAGGTAATCGAGGAGAAGCTTCGAGCCCTTGACGTGAAGAAGGAGCTAAAAATTGCCGAGAAGGAATTAGATGAGGCCAATGAGAACGAACTGAATGTCGCCTATAAGCGGGTTCGGTATCTCCGCGCATTGGATGAGCTGGGCATTAAGCCAGTAGATGCCTACACCAACGAAGTCTTGCCTGTACTACCTCCGACCCTTCGAAGGGTGAGTATCGGATTTGACGGGACTCAGATCATTGATCCCGCTAACAAGATGTACGCGATTATTGGACAGATGGTAAAGCAGCACGAACAGGCAAAAAAGGAAAATTTACCGATTGGAGAGATTCAGAAGCTCCAGGCAGAGATTTACGCAACAACCAAAGCTCTCCGAGTCTCAGGCATGCAGATGGAGGGCAAGCAGGTCCCTTCATTAATGGACAAGCTCACAGGGTTGAAACAGCCCAAGGGCTCATTCTTCCAGTCAGGAGTTTTGGGTAAACGGCAGGATCTCTCAGGTCGCTCAGTCATTACACCAGATCCTGAGATGCCCCTTGATGAGGTCGGCGTTCCTCGCGAAATGCTGATGGAGATGTACAAGCCATTCGTCATCAAGGAGATGTGGAGAGGCATGGGCCGGGCGACATCTCCAGGTGATGCACGCCTGAAGATTAAACAAAATCACCCTGCTGCCAACGAAGCCCTCGAACGAGTTGTCCGTGATCGTCCAGTAATGATGAAGCGGGATCCAGCGCTTCACATGTTCTCGATTATGGCCTTTAAGCCCAGAATCATTGAAGGGAAGTCAATCAAGATCCATCCTCTAGTGACCGGAGGTTTTAACGCAGACTTTGACGGCGACACGATGGCTATGTACGTCCCCATTACGGAGGGGGCTGTACAAGAAGCCAAAGCGATGATGCCGTCGAAGAATCTGTTTTCTCCGACTAGTGGCGGTCTGATGACTACTCCAAGTCAGGATTCTGTACTTGGTATTTACCAGGCAACTGAGTGGGGCAAGAAGGTTTCGGGCAGCTTTACTGTAGATGAAGCCATCAAGCAGCTTAAAGCTGGGAAGCTCAAGTCATACGATGTGATCTCGGTCGTCGGCATGAATAAGCCTACTACTGCGGGTCGTTTGATGATTAACAATACTCTTCCAACAGAGTTTAAGAATGATGAAGATCTTCTTTACAACCCAGAATTTAGAATGGCTAAGGGCGGCATGAAGCGATTTGCTACCCGCATTGCTCGAGCACAGCCAGAAGAGTTTGCGAAGATGATCGACGACTGGAAAACCATTGGTTTCCAGCTCGCGTTTAAAAATGGTTCAAGCGTAAAGGTTAATGACTTCCACGATGGGTTTAAGCTGCGGGATCAAGTACTAAAGAAGTACAAGACAGAAGAGAACAAGATTCTCAGCGGTCCTGGCTCTCGTGCAATTAAGAATGAAAAAATAGTGTCTTTGTATCAGAAAGCACAGAAAGAACTGAAGCAGGTTGGAGAGACGAAATATAATGCCTCAAAAGATAACGGCATGTGGGAGTGGGCACGTTCTGGAGCTAAGGGAGATTGGAACCAGTTCGGTCAGATGGTGATGGGCCCAATGCTGGTCCAGGATCCGATGAACAAGACGGTTCCTTTTGCCATCACCAAGTCCTTTGGTGAGGGACTTCCGGTATCGCAGTACTACACCGCACTTCATGGAGCCCGGAAGGGCACCATTGATCGCGCATCAGCGACGGCAAAGCCAGGTGCGCTGACCAAGGAGCTTATTAACACTGTTATTGACAACACCATTAAGTCAAGAGACTGCGGCACTAACCGCGGGGCTCTTCTCTCTGCAATGGAGTCGGACATTGAAGGCCGCTTCCTCGCTGGAGAAGTTCCGCTGAAGGACGGACCTACTCTTGCGAAGGGAACTCTAATTACGCCTCAGATTAGATCAAAAATTAAAAATGACGGCCCAAGAAAGGTTCTTGTTCGTTCTACTCTGTACTGCAATGAGACGAAGGGGATCTGCGCTACTTGCTACGGACTGAGTGAGCGAGGGGCCTTGTATCCGGTGGGTACGAACGTCGGAATCATTGCAGGACACGCGCTGGGTGAGCCCATTACCCAGATGCAGATGAGAACGTTCCACACCGGCGGTGTTGGCGGGACTAGTGGAGTCAGCGATTATTACACTGCAGCAGAAGACCTCTTCAAAGTACCTCAAAAGCTCAAGGGCGCAGCCACACTAGCTACCGTGAGCGGGAAGATCGAAAAGATCGAATCAGATCCCCTTGGCGGTAAAATTGTAACTATTGACGGAAGGAAGCACGTCGTACCATTTACAACGCCTCTTCTCTCCAGCATTCGTGTCGGTGCTGAAGTAGAGAAGACAGACGCGCTATCTGAGGGTCGCAAAAACCCGCACGATATTCTAAGTATCACAAACAACATGTCAGCGGTCCGCATGCACTTGTCGGATTCTTTGAACGAGCTTTACACAGAGACAACGGGAAATGAACGTAGAAGAAATATTGAGACCGTTATCCGCGCGATGACGGATCTCACGAGAATTGATGATCCCGGAGATGACACCACATACCTACGAGGTCAGTTAGTTCCATTGTCTGAGATCGAGCTGAAGAACAAAGAACTCCGTGCTATGAGTAAGCGCGAGATTAAGCACTCGCCCCAGCTCAAGGCCATGAACAAGATGCCGCTTGCTGCCCAGGAAGACTGGATGGCGCGCCTAAACTTCCAGCGCCTTCAAGAGACGTACACTGAAGGTGCCGCGCAGAACTGGAAGTCTGATATTCACGGTCATCCCATTGCGGGTATCGCACACGGCGCAGAGTTCGGTCTCGAGCCTCCTGGCAGTCAGCCTTTACCCGCTGCTCCAAAAATCACGGATCGCGTGGTAAACATCCCGAAGGTTGTACCTCCGGGGAATCCAAAACCAACCCTTCCGTCTCAGAACAAGCCCGGCTTCTTCTCTTTCCTGTGAGGTTCCCATGAACAAACTCGCGGCATACCAATACCTTATTGACAATCATCCTCTTTGGGAAAACGATTCGTTAGATAAACAGGCAGGTCTAATCTCTAATCTCACTAGCGGTTTAGGGAAGAGTATTGCGTTATCTCCAGTTAAATCATTCGGTACAGGGCTGTCTCGTGCAGCAAAGGGGTCCCTCTCAGACCTTAGACGGACTGGAGCCACACGGCGATCCTTTCTCGGTCTCGGAGGCGATAAGCTAACAAACAAGGCCGGACTTGGTGATACCTTAAAATTCTACGGATCTCGTGCTGCAGACAGTACAGGTCAGTTTATTGCTAATAATCCCGGTGCTGCGACAGCTATCGGTGTTGGTGGGCTAGGAGCTGCCGGATTAGGTACGGGCTACATGCTAACGAGGTAATTAGTGTCAAGTAAAAGTTTACGACCAGTAAAGTCCTCTATTTTCCAGGGGCGCATCGTTGCAGTTGACGGTGCGCGCTGGACTTGTTCGGTATCGTGCGAAGCAATTAAAAGGTCATTTGCTGAAGTTGCAATTCCCTCGCTCTACGCATCAATGTCGGGAGAGGGAATTCATTACATGCCCGAAATAGGTACTATTTGCTATGTATGCGTTCCTTCTGATGAAGGAATTCCGTTCTTACTAATGTCTGCCCCCTCCGTGTCCTCTTCATCCAAAGACGGACAGCCAGGGTCGTTTCATTCTAATAGACCCTATTTAAATCCTGGAGATATGGTTGTTCTTACAAAGGATGGAAATGGATTTATTGCTCGTAGAGGTGGCGTTACTGAGTTTAGGGGGTCCGCACTATCAAGAATAGTTACTAATCCTTTTACAAATCAAATTGCTGCTTTTGCAGAAAACTGGAAGGTAGAGACCTTTGGCGGGACTTCCGAGTGGAGTACAAACTTTCGGGAAGAGAGCTCCTATGGGGAGCTGACATGCTCTCTCGAGACGACTGTTAGGGAGTTTGTTAGCTCTCCAAGTTGGTCGGTCAGGACGATCGAGGGTGCCACTGATATCCGAGTAGAGCTAGACGGCCCTGTTCCTGCTCCGCCTCTTGTAGACACTCCCGTAACCCTGAATGTCGAAGGACCTCTTGGAACAATAATTCCATCTATCGTAACTATAAAAAAACCGGCAACACTCGATAGTGCGCAGGCTGTCTTAGTCGTTCAAGTCAATTCTGATGAGACCCTGCCGCTACCCGTACCTTCGGCAAGTCTCGCAGTTTCCCGAGCGGGCGATGCGCTGATTACAACTGCGGGTAAGATACGTGTCGTTCAAGAGGTAGATGTTGGCGCTGCCAAGTCGGTGTTACTCGGCACTGACTTTTTGAGTAGACTCTCTGGAGTTCTGGAGGAGATCGTAGAGATCGCCTCTACATCAGGAAGTCCTACTCCAGAGACCGCTGCTCTCATTGCTGAGATAGCATCCGGTATTCATCTCTCGAAAACTCTCGAAGTCGAGTAGCCCATGTCCAGCTCTCTATTTCTAAAGCCAGTCGATCCTCATAGCTTCTTCGAGAAGCAGGCATCCATCGCTAAGATGCCTGATGACGATACCAAGTGGCCTGCGCAGGTTCTTAGCAGCCTACATCAGCAGCTGCCTTTCTTGTCTCAGTATGAGATTGATCTGGACATGCAGAGAATTGAGCCCGAGGCCGGGTTTGCGTTCGGTCACGCCCTCCTGATGGCGAAGAACGACCCCACAGCGGCAACGGCATCAAAGAACCCTCAGAACATGGTTCGTATCCCGATCATTGTTGCTGATCGCCTTCTACAACCCTTTCATACTTTTGAGCTGGCTGGAAATGTCTACCCACTTACCGCAGAGCGAATTGAATCGGCGCTCTTGAATCCGTCGATGTTCCAGGGGCCTGCGGATCAGCCCCAGCGACAGAAGTCTCTCATTGATCAGATGTACCCACCGTACCAGCAGCGGCAGGGCTTTGGTCGCGTGGTCGGTGATGGTGCCTCTTCAATGGGCATCAATAAGCTTAGTTCTGCCTTTATTTCACAGTATGGAAGAGTAGTAACAAAGCTTGCTGGAATGACATTATCCTTCTCCGCGGGATCTAAACTCCCTGCGTCTGTGGTTCTCAAGAATTCTAAAGTTAAACTGCCGGGTGGCACCAGTCCTCAAAGTTTTTCGTTCTACCAGATGGGAAATAGCAAATTTGTAATGGCTGTCCCAGCGTCTATTGGATCAAAATTAGAATCTACTAAAGATCAATCTGATATTCGTAAAATTATTGCACCTTTAATGAGAGAAGAACTGACCGCTGGTCGCTCTGGAAGAGGATCACAGGGCATGCTGCTTCTCTTTACTAAGAAGCCTGATGGAAGTTACGCGCACGTCCCCCCTCCGTCGATCTGAGGTTCATATGCTCCCCTTTTGGCCCAAGATGGCTGGGGTTGAAGATGCCCCTAACTATCGCCCAACCGCAGGAGATGATCGGTGCGAAAATTGCGCATACTACCGGGCGCTCAATAATGGCGCTGGGTATTGTGAGCGTTTTTCATTTGAGTGCGAACCTCAGAGTGTCTGCGATGACTTCGTACGTGCCGGGCAGTCTAAGATGTCATCTGCCCCTGCAAGTACCCTCGACAGACTAAAAGCCTTTGCAGCCAATCCCGTTACAAGATCTGTAGGAATAAACACAGCTATCGGCTCTGCAGCCGGAGCTGGTATTGGTGCTGTCGGTTCCGGTGAGGATGCTGGAAGTTCTGCAGCAACCGGAGCACTGGCAGGTGGACTGGCTGGAACTGGAATCGGAACTCTCGGCCCTCTAATGAGGGCCGGAAAGATCTCAAAGCAGTTTGGTCCCAAGATGGATGAAGCAATAAAGTCTTTTGATAAGAAAGCACCAAGAAGAACCCTTAAATACGATTTTGATGATTACTTGGTTAAGAACCGAACAGCAAGAACAAATCAACAAATCTCCGATCAGTACATGACGATGCGTAATAATCGAAAGAGCTTGTCTGAGGTAGAGAAAAATCTAAAAATGGTAAATAGTCGTCTTCAGCAGACAGGTCCCAATCCCCAACTGCAGAATGCACAAAAAGCCCTGCAAGATGCAAGAGATCAGCTTGTAAATGCTGAGAAGTTGATAAAGACTGATATTGAAAAATTGCGAAACCAAAGACTTGATATTGATCGTATGAAGATAACGAGTGAGCAGGGTAGAAAGAATACTCTGGCACGGGTAGCCGAAGAACGAAAGGCATTAGAAGAGCAAAAGAAGAAAGGGGTTGTATACGATCCGAAGGATTTAGCTAAGGCGAGTCCTTTGGAAGCAGCGGCAGTCCCCGGATTATCGGCCCTTGTGGGTGGTGGGCTAGGCTTTGGCGTATCACACGATGCTAAAGAACAGGAACGCTTCCGCCGGTCGCGGCAGGGCTGAGGTATCCGATGAAGAAAGTCGCTTCTCTCTGTAGAGCTATCGCAGGAACTATTAATCAAAGCGACTTTGAGCGCTTCGAAGAGGAGTTCCGGCACCCTGAAATAAGAAGAATGATTGAAAAAAACGCATCAGTAGTAGAAGGTCTGCAGAATCTTACTGCTGAGCCGATCGTACCTTTTGGGCGTATGGCAAAAGTTGCCTCTTTGCGGTTTCGTCCCGGGATCGATGTAGTTCAGGTTCGTCCTTCTGGGTATGGTTACACCATCAAAGTATCGGCCGCTCCGGCAAATATGGCTCCGCAGGAGGCACAGGTCTCCGCACCGCAAGCACAGCAGGCGTTGCCGCCTGAAATGCTACAAGCCGCAGATCAGCAGGGCGCTGCCACCGTTACGGGTGTTCAAGCACAGCCCGATCCTATGGCGGAGCAGATGCTTCCGGTAAGTGCGTTTGGTATCTACAAGGTGACCAACGCTGAGACTGGAAAGCAAATGGTTGGTTATGTTATCCCCGGTCTTTTTGATCCTATTCAGGGTACTCAGACCTCAATGGCGCTGTTTACGAACGGCGCTTCATACTCAGTGCAGCCAGGCATCTCAGGCTCACTTGTAGGCGTGAACCACAACCTCCCGATTCCAGAGAATCCTGATATCCGCGGCCTTGGTGTCTTTGTAAAGACGAATGGCAAGGCCATCATGTGTACCGTGCCCTTCAACATCATCACCAAGGTGCAGGTGCAAGGAAACGGATACTTCGCTGCGCAAGATATGAACGGAACAGATTTACGAATCATCCCCTCTGAAGGTCTTCAGCGTCCTGTGGCGTCGTCGACAACCGACATCGCCATTCCGGCTGATTTTAAGTTCATGCCACTTGAGAATCCGGTACAGCTGGCAGCCGGCAACGAGCTGATGAAGGCTGCGCAGGCGAACGCATATGAGACGATGGCCGAAATTCGGGCATGGGAGGGAGGTTGTCGGCTCAGTGGCCCGGTCTTCGAGAAGATCGGATCAGGAGAGCACTCTTGGGCAGACGGAGTGTTCTGGCTAGCTGCGGCTGGCATGCCTCAGAATCTCAGCGCTGCGTGTCTCGAGAAGGCTGCCTCAGATGGCAAGCCACTTCGGATGTTCAACCTTCGTCCGCTATCAACTCGCGAAGAGGCGTATGAGGGAGCGCTAAAAGAAGCCGCTGTGGACATGCTTGACACGGAGCTGCCCAAGCGCGTCAACCTGCTTAAGGAGATCTCTGCTATCACCTTCGACAAGAAGGCATCCGCGCTTGTGGATACAGCCTCAGTTGATGCTGTGCTGGCGTTGAACTTCCTCAATCCAGAGAACGTCGAGACCTTCATCGAGTTCCTTCCGCAGCTCGAGGAGGCGTCTGCCAAACTTGCGAGTGTCACACTTGCCGCACAGCTGGGACTTCAGAGCATTCCCAAGACTGCTGCTGTGCGTGCGATGTTTGCCCTCGAGGACGTGATCACTGGGTTAAAGAGTCTCAAATCCTACCAGGTGTGATTTGGCTCATCCCGCTGAATTCTTTGTAAAATATCTCCTCGTCGTCGGTTCAGCGCTCAACCACGACGAGGTTAATACTAATTTACAAATTTATGGCCTATCAGAAATCTCTGAAGTAGATCTTGAACGATGTAAATCGGACGTAGCAAAGTTGCCCACTGACTTCAGGCCGTGGGACTCGAAACACAGACCTACGGTATCTTGGCTTAGAAAGAAGAAACTTTATTCATTAGTATTTCCAGATAAGCATACGGAGGAGATGCGGGAGAAGATCCTCCTGTCTCCGGTAAACAGGGAGCGAGTAGAGACCTTCATTCTGGGAGGAGTTCCATTCTTCGACATCTCGAATCAAATGCGGGAGCTTGGAACGGAGTTATCTGAGCTCGCCATTGCGGAGTTCAGGCACTACTTCTGGAACTCGGACATCATGGGGATCGGTGACTGGTCGACCTACTTGGATAGAGACTCGAGTACCAGAACTTCTCCACTTAAAAATGCGTATCAGCTTGCTGTCCGCGCTGGGCCCGAGGCTACCTCCTATCGACTTGGAATTCGGAGGGAGCTGGACGGCAAGAAGATCATGATGGAAGTCAGGTCAGAGCTGTACCACACCTTCCTCGAGACGCGGACTCTTCCGCTCTCTGATAAGAAGGTTGAGATGCTTGGAAATCTTGCCCGAGGACTTGCGCGAATTGACGAGCGAGTGCAGGCGGGAGATACTGCGCTTCAGGAAACTCTGAAGAAGTTTGAGAAGTTCAAGGTTCTTCATGGTAAGCAGAAGGTCCCGAGCTTAGTAGATCTTGCGCCTACGGGATCCATCAGCAATCGGACTCGCGACGAGATCATCCAGACTACGAGGAAATGATGCCTGCACTACGTTCAAAGACCGTTCGTGATGAAAATGCAATGATCGCATTTCTTCAAGAAGAGAATGTGCCGGGACTCGTAGGTGGTCCTGATTATACTGTTAATTCTTCTGGTTGGATTTCAATCTTCTGCAATGATGCCCATCAGGATCGGGGGACTACTCCCATCTACGGAGCTCCTACAGGAGCCGCTGCGGACCAGGCCTCCTACACGGCTGCTCTGGCAGCCGGGCACTACAGCACTGCAATCAATGTCGCTAACGCTTCCAAGATTATTATTGGAATTGAGGTCATCAATGCTGCCAGTAGTAAGGCCTTGCATCTAAATCTGAGATTGTCCAATCTCGGCGATCCAAGCCTCACTACGGCAGCCCACTGGTTTAGGCAGTTAGTAGCGCCTAATTACTCCTCTTCGAAATACGATGCAGATGTTGCTGAGTATGTATTCAAACATCAGCTACTTACGGCGGGCGCTAAGTACACTCTCGAGCTTCCTGTTGCCGCGAACTGGGCAAATATTGTACTTCACAACACCGACGCCGCCGCTCGGTTTAAGATTTACGCGGATATCGGATGACTCCCGCCTTCATGGCTGACCCCAGCCGCACAACTGTAAACGAGGCGGAGCTGATCTCGGTTCCCCCTCGTGCAGAGTACCGCGGCAAGAAGTTTCGTGCTGAGATCATCAGAAAGGGAGATGATCTCATCTACCAATTCTTCAAAGTTCGGCACTCCGACTTTCAGACTCTCCTTGCAGAGATCATCGAAGTACACTTCGGAAAGACGGATGACTTCAGTGCTGCATATGTCCCGGAACTTGAGTCCCTTGCGATTCGGGCAAAGGGTGTGTGCGGCTCTCCCTTCTTCAACTACCTGCACTACACCGAGAAGTTTCTTGGGCTGGTAGATAGGTGCCTTCAGGAATCCTGAAATGGGTCGTTCTCACGAATCGGACCCAGCCCTTTAATTAAAATAATTGCCTTAAAGTCCCACTTCTCCCAGTGGGACTTCTTGTATACAGCATCATTGGCGTCACACCAGGTCTTTAAAAGGGACCTAAAAAAAGGAACTTCTTCCTTTTTTATGTGGCGCACCAGCCGCAGGTGGAACACCCACTTGAGGGGATCCACCTGCGGCAACAAATCCCACCCGTACATGTCTCCGAGTAGGCTCCGCTCGAAGCTCTTAGCTGCGAGCGGTACCCATCTGAGGCTCAGTGGCGGGCTCTGCGGTGAAGTAGTATCGGCCATTGGCCGACACCTTAACCTGCCACACCGAGCGCAAGGGATGGACCTCCTGCAGGTTGTTCATCGTCTCCGCGATGTACGCGGAGAGCATGGCCTCCTCGGTCTCACCCTCAACCTTCTCCATCTCCTCGAAGGGGAGGGTGTGCGTGAGCACCGGGACGTTCACGCTGCCCTGGTCGCTGGCCATGTCCAGCCACGCCCAGGCGCGGAGACCGAACCATCGGTCCACCGTGACCGAGTGGCCCGCGATTCGCCCGGTGTTCTCGCTCCCCCGTATGTTGAGCTTTATGTCTCTGTTGCCGGTAAGTGAGACCCGCTCACCGAAGCGGTTCTTGTGCCGCTCGAGGTACCGCGCAATCTCGGAGGGATCCTCCGAGACGATCCGAATGGCTGTGGTCACCTTCATCTCCACGCTGTCGAGGAGATGGACAATGAGGGCAAGCTCTTGGCTGCCCCGAATCTGACGAACATCATATCCACAAACAATCGTCGCCATCTGTGACTCCTGTTATGCTCATCGTGAGCATAAAACTCTTATGACGAGGATTCTATGAGTTTTTCCGACCCCCTTTCCGGTCCCTGGGACTACACTCCCCCCAGAGGAGATGCTGTTCGTGTTACGGAGGAGGATTTACGAAATGCACAAATTCCATTAACTCCTTCTCAATTTATTGAAACGACGATGATGATGCCGAACCCCCATACTCGGCAGCTGGAAAACTTCTCTTTTGCGGAAAGAAACTACCTAAGAGATATCTACGATATACGAGCACCTCGAGTTCTTTTAATGTGTGGAAGACAGGTTGAAAAAAGTACTACATTAGGAAATAAGACACTCTCCTATGCCTGCTTGATTCCACACTTCCGTATTCTGTACGTTTCTCCTTCCAGTCAGCAGACCAAGGAGTTTTCTAAGACTCGCCTCAAGGAGCCTCTTGAGACCTGTCCAGATTTAAAAACTTGGTTTCCACAGCACTTAACTGATAACGTGTTTGAAAAGAAGGCCATTAATCGAAGTGAAATCAAACTTCGGTATGCTTTCTTAAATGCTGACAGATGCCGTGGGTTGTCAGCAGATCTTATCTGTATGGATGAGTTCCAAGATCTTCTGTTAGATAACATCCCTGTTATTGAAGAGGCGGCCTCTCATAGTCCTTTTAAGTGGTTTATTTACAGTGGAACTCCAAAGAGCCTTGACAACCCCATTCAGGTCTACTGGGATGCGTACTCAACTCAAAATGAGTGGGCGGTTCCTTGTGACCGGCACGGTCTCCCCAATAATCCAGGATCGTGGCACTGGAACATACTCGGAGAAAAGAACATCGGAATTAAAGGGCTATCCTGCGACAAGTGTGGAGAGCTGATTAAGCCTGATCACCCACTGGCTCAGTGGGTTCGAACTGGAAATCCAAATCCGAAGTTCGATACCTTTGAAGGCTTTCGGATTCCGCAGCTGATGGTTCCTTGGCTCGAGTGGAGCAACATCCTTACCAAGTACAACCAGTACCCTCGAGCCAAGTTCTACAACGAGGTTTTAGGTGCCAGTTTTGACTCTGGCCAAAGACCTCTTACGCAGAGCGATGTACTCGCGAACTGCGATTCTGAGTTCTCTTTTAAAGCAGATAAGCTAAAAGAAGTATTTCCTAAACTGAGAGGAAAGCAGGTATACGCCGGTATTGACTGGGGACAGGATTCAAATAACTCGTACACAATTCTCATGATTGGGGCTTACATAGATGGTTTCTTCAAGATCATCTTTGCCCACAGATTCTCTGGCGCAGAAGCAGAACCTAAAGAACAGATTACCAAGATTAAGAAGCTACTGGCAGCGTTCGAAGTCACTCGCGTAGGTGTGGACTACGGTGGTGGGTATTGGCCGAACGACGAACTTCTACGGCTATACGGTAGCCAGAAGATCGTGCGGTATCAGTATTCTACGCCTCAAACTTTGATGAAGTTTGATGCCGCGAAGGGACGCTTTCTCATTCATCGATCTGAGGTAATGAGCGCGGTATTTAATGCGATCAAGCGCAGAACTGTTTTCAGATTTCCGAAGTGGTCGGAATTTGGAAACCCATTCGGCTCTGACATGTTATCCATCTTCTCCGAGTACAATGAGCGTACTCGGATGACGGAATATAAAAAGTCTCCTAATACCACAGATGACAGTTTTCACGCACTACTACTTTGTTTTATCGTTTCAATGATCGATAATCCGCGCCCAGATATTATTGTTCCAAGTGCTAAAATTGATCGCGAACTGGACGTAGACTGACGCCCCCATTACTGGGGGCGTCAGTCTTATCCGTAATCAGCCAGTCTTACGAACTTTTCGCTGTTCGGCGCTGGCCACCATCTCCTCAACGTGGTTGAGGAGTTCCATTTGGACCTCGGGGTCCGCATCCAGCATCTTCTGCCGGAGGATCAGGGCCTCCTGTTCATCATCGATGAACAGGTTGTCCGCGATCAGGGTCCCGACGAACCCGACCGCAACCGCGCCCCCGACCGCGACCGGCATATTGTTGTTGATAAGCTCGACGCCGCCGTAGTGGCCGGCGGCCCAGGTGCCGGCGCCAACACCAGCACCAACACCAAGGCGCTTGCCATTGCGCCCGAGGCCTACGGTCTCCTCTAAGAAGTAGGAGGTTTTGGTGTAAGCGTTCATCTCGTTCTTGCTCTTGCTCATTGCGTTCTCCGTGTCCATACAGGTTGCATCTTTCTGCTGGCTCATATTCTCCGCCGGTACGTCAACCGGCGGACTGACCCTACGCGGGGGCTTTCTTTTTGTCATCTAACTGCCTCCCAGCAATTCAGTTATGACTATTTTTATGTATTTTTTATACGGTCTCTAATACCATCTAAGATCGTGTGTCCATCCCTGAGTTCCGGGGGCAGTACTCCTCGAGCCTCGAGATAGATGAAGCACGAAATTCTGAACCTTCGACGGGAATCAGCAAGGATACGGTGTGTCTGTTGAGTCTCAAGGGAAGTCTTGTAATCATCACGTGCAACCACATCAGACACCATTCGTGAGCTCAGTCGAAGTAGTATCTTCCAAGAGTCTGAATTATTCGCTCTACAGAAGGTCTCCAGATCAGTCTCATCCATTCGGCCAAAGATCATCGACCAGTTCTCAAAGTCAGCGAGGGCGGTATCAGCAGCCGCTCGCTCGAGCTGCTTGTGCGCGGCATCCAGGAGACCCTTCGCGTATTCTGCCGTCATTCCAAGAGTTTCATTCTGCATGTCTAGAACACGCATCACGACAGACATCTGTGACTCAAGTCTACGAACCTGCGCGCGAATTTGGCGAATCTCTGTATGTGAGACCCGAGGAAGTGCTCCCTCCTTCAGAAGCTCCTGTACCTCTTCCGGGTCTAATAGTGGTGTTCGAGAAAGCTTCTGACTTGTAAGTTGCCCATCCTTGATATACTTTCGGATCGACCGCTCGGTTTTGCCGAGTACGCGCGCAGCTTCCGTGACTGTCATTGTGTAGCGCAAGGATCACCTCATGTTTGGTGGGTCTATAACGAAGGAATATCTTCAGCAGATGGCACAAGCAGCCACTACTGATTTTCTTTCTAACGGGACGCCACTCACCGAGGCCGTTGTTAAGCAGGCCAGTGCTTGTGGGGCTAATCTCACTGCGGAGCACGTCCGTCGCATCTGCGAGATGACCTATCACGACGCCTACGAGCGGATGCACAAGCAAGCATCCAGTGCCGATCGGTACATCGTGTTTGATCCTCCAGATGCAGCTATTGCTGCGGAAGTTCTACAAGCTGAAAAGGTCGCTGCGGCCCCTAAGCGCACATCTTCTTTCGCTGGTGGGATTATGACAGAAAAGCACGCGTCTGCCGAAGTCCGAGCGCCTAAGTTTCGGCCAGCAAATGCGTTTGATCAGCTTGTAAAGCAAGCGTCGAACGACCACCTGTCTGAGTTCCAGGATGCGCAATCTCTGAGACGCCTGAAAAGCGTGCATGATGGAGTGAAGGAGGCTGCTACAGCTATCAAGGCTGATATCGAATCTCTGAATGGTGCTATCTTTACTACGCGACAGGAACTATCGAAAATCGCGTATGCCGAGTGTAAGAACGGTATTGCAGTCGAAGATGTCTTACACGCGTGTTTTTCTGGAACCGACTGGAATCAGACGACAGAGGCCACTGCCTCAAAGATTGCCTCTGATCTTAGTGAGTTCCTGCTGAGAAAAGAGCAAAGAACGGCTGGCCTTCATCTCCAGAAAACAGCTTCGTTCGGGGATCTGAATCCTGACCATCCTCTTCCTGCGACCTTCTCGAAGCTGGCAGCTCTCGAAGAGAAACACATTCATCTCGAGATCGCGCTGGGTCAAATGAATGCAGATGCAGAGCGGGTTGGGCAGGTTCTCCGAGAGATTCTATTCTCCGAAAAGACTGCCGGTGCCGGTTCTACTATGCGATCAGCGGGTCGTATGATTAAGGATGTCTCGAAGAAATACCCCAAAGCCGCCATTGCTTTAGGTGCTGGAACAGCTCTCGGACTGGGGCTTACGGCTGCAAACAAACTCAAGAATCGTGGAGAGTCCCAATGAAGGTCCAGGTTCCTGCAGAGGCATATACTGCATTTGCTCGTGGCGAGATCTCTGAGTCCGAACTACTCGATCTTGAGAAACTTGCGTCGGATCTAAACAAGCAGGCGGGAATCAGCATCACTCCTGGGACAGCAGCAGGATTAGCCGGACTAACAGTTGCGGCCCCGATGCTCGCATACGCAGGTGCACAGATTCCTCAAACTATTGAAGGCGGGCTTCAGGCAATTACCTTCAATCGGGACTTGCGCAGAGTTGTCCAAGTAAATCCGCAATTGGGTAATCCTAGTGATCCCAATCTTCGTATGGCCTTTAAGACACTAAGAACTACAAATCCCGAATATGCCGCAGACCCACTGATTGCAGGCACCATTCTGGACATGGTTATGACCAACCGTATGAATCCGGATGACCCGACTAGCGCTCCCAGATTTGATCCCGCGCTTCTTCAGTCGATTCAGGGTCGAAAGACCACCGCACGCGACGTTGCCACGGCAGAAGGCGCTAAGGCTTCTGTGGGCCCTGTGGCCAAGTCCCTCCTTGAGGGCTGATGGAAAAGTACTCGCTGTTTTCTGGTAGGGCAGACTCCGGAGCTCCACTCATTCATCGAGTGGAGCCCGGATCTTCCTATGGTCTTGGTGAGACCGAAGGTCTTTCCAAGACAGCATCGGGGGAGCATCTTCCAGAAGTAATTGAACTTATTGAGTCAATCAGTGCACAGCCTGGTCGGTTGTATCTTGTAAATTCGGCTTTGGGTGCAGGTGAATACGTAGGATTCAATCTGCGAGGGGACTGGTTTACAGAAGCAGGACTACGCCGCACTCCTCGTGGATTTGAACAAATTCCTGTATGGGATATCGATGCTCGGAGAAGGGCTGCCAACGATACGGAAGCTCTGCCCCGATGGGGCTCTCTTACCTGGGGATATCCTACTTTCTACAATGCGCACAGATTTAGACATCATATAAATAAAGATCCAAATAAGGCGTATGGATTTATTCTAGGAGCTTTCTGGGATGACCGCATGAAGCGAGTCATCTTGGTTTCTGAGCTCATCAAGGAGATGTGCGCTAAGCAGGGCGCTCTGGATCTCTATACTCGTATTGAGAATGGAGAATTTCCTGATTCTTCAATGGGCTCAAAGGTTCCGTATGACAGATGCTCTATATGTGATTTTCATGCCAGGACTCCTATGGAGTATTGCAAGCACGTCCAGCGCGGAGCCCCGCCTCCATATGGCATGAAAGCCATGCTCCCAGATGGGCGGGTTTGCGGCGTGTACAACGACTATCCGAGGTTCTTTGACGATTCCTTCGTATTTGTCGGTGCAGAAAGATCTGCAAAGGTAATGTCGAACGTTACTTCTATGATTTCTGGACAGAACGCATACAATCAGAATATCTATCCTTTTAATCCAGTTTCTATGAAGATCGCTTCTGCTCCTGAACAGAAGCCCGTGAAAACACAGATTCCTGATGTAGTTGTAGAAGAGCGTCTTACGCGAGTTTTAGGTATGATTCCCACTTCGAGTGGGCTTGAGCGCGAAGCTCTTCGCTTCTTCATGCAGGAGCGTATGGCAGAGGAGCGCTTGCTTACGGGATCACTATCTGCGACAGAGCTCGAGATGTGGAGAGACATCTCCACAAGAACATTTCAGAAAAAATATGGAGTAGAGCCTAAACAAATCTCGCATCTAAAGCAGCTATTTAACGACCGAGCCAATGAGGCTTTAGGAGTTAAAACCGCCTCATTCTCCAAGGTAGCAGAGATGCTGAAGAGGATCCCGGCACCGTCAGCATCTCAGATGAGCTTAGTTCGCAAGGAAGAGATGTGTCTTCCTGAAATTCCAAAAGATATTCTCGATCGAATGGCAGAAAATCCTGGACCTAATCTCCGAGCTGCTGCGAGACTTGGCATCGTACTACGCCCGCGCGAGTTTCAGAGAGTTCTTCTAATACGTAAAGATCCAGATCTCGCAAATTCACTTTACGATTCAAACCAGGTGTTCGCTCCAAGTTCCATTCGTATGTCATCCTCACCGTTCGATGCCTCCTCGTATGTTCCTCAAGAGGCCATGGAGTCGATGATCTCCCTGTTGGCACCTCTTCTCGAGAAAAGATCCTTTGCCCCGTCAGCGATTCGTATTCGAATGATTAAAGAAGGATCTGCAACACCAGTTCCTTCTCCCACACATATAGGGGGTTTGGAGGAGCTTTCAGATCTTTACAATGCGTATAGACTGGGTATCATCGATCGTAAACCAGATCTCTCCACGGTATCTATGCCCTCAGTATTCTCTACACGCATAGAAGACGACGCAAAACTTGCGGATGACTCTTCGGCTCTATCAAATATCCTTCTTCATGTTGCCTACTGGCCCGGTCTTACATTAGGATTGGGACAGCAGGCTGAGGGATCAGATCCCGAAGACGCCCTTCAACCCTAAACTCAAGTGAGAACACAAATGTCACTGCTATCGGAGCTTGAAGCACGGGGCGTCACCGCCGAAGATTTAGAAAAGGCTGCCGCAGTTCGTTTGTTCGAAAAGGCTGCTGCAGCTGAGGGTGTCGATCTCAACGATCTGGACGAGAGCCGGGTCGAAGAACTGTTCAACCACTTCGTTTCCACTTCCACCGAGAAAGAGGCTTCCGCCATGAATGACAAGATTGTAGAGCTCTTCGAGAAGACCGCTTCTGCTGAGGGTATCGACCTGGACGATATGAGCGACGAGGATCTTGCTGCTCTTTACAACCATTACATCGAGAACGTTCTTCCTGAGCAGATTGCGGCTGAGGAGGAGCTAGAGAAGGATGCCTCCGACGAGGAGGCCGTTTTTGAGCTCTTCGAGAAGACCGCTTCTGCCGAGGGCATCGATCTCGATGATATGAGCGACGAGGATCTTGTTGCGCTGTTTAGTGACTATGTAGAGAACGTGCTCCCCCTCCAGCTCGAGGACGCGGACAGCATTGAGGACCTGGATAAGGTTGCTGATGCCGACGAGAAGTTGGCTGAAGCCGAGATTCTTGGTCGGCATATGGCTCGCGCCTATGTTGATGAAGTAGAGAAGGTCGGTGCCGCGAAAAAGGAGGGCCCATCTCTTCGTGATCGGGCTCAGAGATTTGGCCGCAGCTATATGTCCGCGCTGAAGGGCGAGGAGTTCCGCGAGGGCAGAAAGACCTACGGCGGTAGGATGGCCCGAGCTGAGCGGCGTCTGGGGCTCGACAAGAGAATGGGCCGTGCGTCCGCCAGCAACGTCGGAAAATCAAAGATGCTCCGCGGCGGCCTAAAGACCGTGGGCGCGTACGCTATTCCGGCTGCAGTAGTAGCCGGTGGTACGGCTGCTGCGATGCGTAAGGAAGGAAGTTTCACTGAGGAGGAGGCAGAGGCTCTGCTGCTCATCGACGCTGAGTTTGGTGAGGATGTCGCCGAGGATGTTGCTGAGAAGGTTGCTGCTGCCAGCCTGAAGAAGCGCGTGCTTTCTCGTGTTTCCAGTGCGCGAGAGAGATTAGCAGACCTCACCTACAAGAAGAAGAAGGGTCTCGCCCGGGCCGGTGAGCTTCTGAGCGGCAGTCGCCTTGCCCGCATGCGGAAGTACACAGGTCAGAAGAAGGGCGTACTTGCTGCCGCTCGCGGTAGAGGCCCTGACAACCGCGAGGCGCGTAGAGTGCTTGCAGCGAGAGGTGCTGCTGGTGGTGCAGCCGCACTGGCAGCCGGCGGCGGCGCGTACGCCATGCACAAGAAGGGCTCCGGTGACGTTGAGGATCTTGCCATCGAGATGCTTGACTTCGCTGGATACGACGTCTGATGACACACACGGCGCCATCTTCTGTTCTTGCCGGGAGATGGCGCCGTGTTTGATCTCACTTGGATCTTTTTTGTCGATGAGCTGACAAAGATAGCATCTAATAGAGCATCGGATACTCTTCGTGTTCCGGGTACCGCAAATGGCACGCCCAGAGGACTAGCGAAGCCTGCCCTCGCAAGTGGACAAAATCTCGCAAAGTTTCAAGCAGCCGGACCCTCTAAAGCGCTGGTGACCGGCTCATCTCCGACAGCACACAATCCCACTTCCACACTCTCGGCAGGAACTACAGGTTTTGTAGGGATGCCGGCACCCCCTCCCGTCGAGTAGAGGCATACGATGAGCAACTACAGAAGCATGATCGACCAGGCCCTTGAGGCCGCTCGTGCTCGTGCTCACACTCCCGTTGAGACTGTAAAAGCCGCCTCTGCCGAAGATGCACTCATCAAGGAGGCAAACGATCTCGCAAACGCACTCGAGTTCGTTTCCCTTAGCGCTTCGGGCGGTGATAACGCTGCTGGGTTTCGACAGGAGATGATCCGCGACTTCTACAAGAGCGCCACTAGTCCAGCACAGGGACCTACAGCCGCCTCTGGCGTACAGGGAATTGCTCCCGCTGCGGGTAAGAAAAAGCTCGCCCCTGTTGGACTGGTAGGAGGCAATAGCCCTGTGCAGGGATCTACTACTCCCGAGGCTCGCGACGGCCAGAAGACTCTCCTTGAGTCGTTTAAGCAGGGCAGTGGTCAGTCCCTCTACGACATGCTTATGAGCAATAAGACTGCTGGCGCAGGCGGTCCCGCAGAGCACGACTCAGAGACGATGGCCGGCGTCGGTACAGCGAATGAGAACTCAACGTACCGCAAGACGCTTCATACAAACGAAGGTCCTGTCAACGCCAACCGCCGTGATCTAAAGAAGAATACGCGCGCTCGGCTTGCGGAGGTCTTTGGACACACCAACGATACCCTTGGGGATGCAACCGCAGCGCAAATCTTCCCACAGGCCGCATCTCGCGGAAACCTCAAGATTGCGTCCGCGTCACGCACGCGGAGGTTACTTCAGGTAAATAAAGAAGCAGGGATGGAGAAAGAGGCTATCCTAGGTGCTGTGCGTAATCTATTCCGAGGTGGCGCTAACGCAGCCGCCGGCGCAGCTCCCAAACTTAAGAACTTTAAGAAAGCCCCCAGTGCAGCCCCGAATACACCCCCTTATTATCGCCCAACTCCAGGCCCAACTCCAGGCCCAACTCCAGGCCCAACTCCCAAGTCGGGTAGGTATCAGAAATACCAAAAAGCTAGACAAGCTGCCGCTGCAGGTCCGTCATTTCGCGAGAGAATACGAAACTTTATTGGAACACCCGAAGAGGTTGCTAAAAAACGGCAAGCTATAACGGATGATATCGGACGCGTTCGCCAAGTGACCGACCTTGTTACCGACACATTGCCTAACGCGGTGAGAGGCATCGGTGACGCTGGACAGCGCTTCCTTAATTTCGTCAGAAGAACGCCGCAGCCCGCTGTACAAGAGGGCATGAGTGACACTACCAAGGCTCTTCTCGGAATTGGAGGAGCCACTGCTGCTGGTGGTCTCGGCTTGATGGCACTCAAGGGGATGTCAAGCGACGGCCGTGAGGCAACAGCGAGTGCGTTTCCGCTGACTCTCAGCCTTCTTGAAAAACGCGCTGACCAGCTCCACGCGGGTCTTGGTGGACTTGCGTTTGGCCCCCTCGGTGCCGGCGTAGGAGCGGATAACGATAGAGGTTTTCGTGCTATGGGCGGCTCTCTGGTCGGTGGTACGGCTGGTGGCATGTTGGGAGCCTTACCCGGCCTGGCCCTAAATGCGCCAGGGGCAGCCTCTTTAGGCGGCGCTTTAGGTGGAATGCTCGGAAGCGGCCTTGGCGGATATATGGGTCACGGATCTATTTCTGACCGTGAGAAGCTTCTCGTACTAAAGCAAAAAGCAGAGCTTGAAGCTGCCCGCCAGCGGGGAGAAATCTGATGAGATCCCACTCACTGGCGGAGTACTCTGTACTCTTTGATGAGATTGATTCAGGTCGCTTTGGCGATCATGTCAAAGAAGCGCTATATGGAGTTTGCGAAGGCATGGCTTCTTCAGTACAATCGCACTACGAGAAGAAGGCATCGTCTCCAACTTCCATGACAGAAGAAGATGCGCGGCAAGCACGCCTGAATCAACTTCTACGAAAGTTCTAATTGCGAGGACTGCAAATGCTAAAGATCGGAAGTGCAGAACTGGCAGTAGTCTCCGCAAGGAGCGCTGCCACCATTCGCTCGCTGACTGAAAAGGTCGCGAGCCTGGAGCAGGAGAACGTCCAGCTCCGCACAAAGCTTGCCTCGATTGCGCGCGACCACAAGGTTGCTGAGATTGCGCGTGAGATGGAGGACAAGGGTCTGAACGCCCACATGACGTTCGAAGAGAAGATCGCGCACATTCGGGGCCATGCGCATCTTGAGAACGTACAAGAGGCGGTCAAGATGGCGAGTGCGGGCAATGTCCGCCTTGCCGATGTTTCGAATCAGCCGGGGTCTTCAGCCCTGGATGCCCTCACCTCCTTCTGCCTTACTGGCGAATAACTGGAGATCCCTATGGCTGGACAGTTCGTCACGATTCTGAATCCTGGGTACTCGACCCTCTACACGCGCGATCTTGCTTACCAGGCAAGTGCAAATGTTGAGGGCAGCGCCACTATGAACGTATTCAACCCGGATGCTACCCATCCTCTCCAGGAGGGTGAGTGGCTGCAGCTGTCGGGTGGTAAGTTCACACGCAGCCTCGCATCTGGCGCAGTTACGGGCTCTGGCTCAGCTTCTGCTCTTGCGATTGTAGATGATGCACAGAACGCAGCTGCGTCGCGTCCCTGCTTCATGTACTTCCAGGAGCGGGGCCGCTACGATGCCCAGTTCACCCGGAAGGCACACTGCATCACAGGTCCTTCAGGATTTGAGTTCCGGACAAAGATGATTGTCTGCGACTCAGGCGATGAGGGTGAGCGGGTGTACGTGTACGTCTGCGAGGATGCCAGCGGGCGCCTTGTCTCTGCGCTGGTTTCCGTCTCTGTAGCTAATGGGGTTTCTTCGGCTGCAGTTCCCACTACCGGGTCTTGGTACGCCGGTACTATCCTTCAGGTACACGGTACCAACGACGCCACCGTGCTGTTCCAGCCCGGTTTCCGCTAATCAATCCCACAGTCCCGATAGGAGAACACCATGGATTACTCTGCTGAAATGGTGAATTCGGGCTTCATCGAGCGCCTCGAGACTGAGGGACCGACGAAGACCGCTGCCGCCTCACTGAACTACATCAAGGACCGCCTGCGCGAGTCCAGCTTCACCGACATGATCGTTCCGAACGAGCGTGTTGTGCGTGGCGACCTCCAGCGCAGCACTGAGCACGACACCCTCGTGAAGATCGTCGATATCGAGCCCGGTAGCCGGGCGATGTCGATCAACTTCCGCGGGCAGCCCACTGCTCAGTACGTGAATGGCAAGCGGTATGCCATCGGCTTCTACACCATCTCGTCCCTCAAGTTCGAGATCGTGGAGCAGGAGCTTATGGCCTACGAGATGCCAATCACCCGTATCATTGAGGAGAACAGCCTCAAGGATATGGTTGAGGTGAAGGACCGCGAGTTCCTGAACCACGTCGAGTCCTGCGTCAATGCGATGCAGGCCGAGGGCAACAGCGGTTCTTCCGCGTTCTCGGTAATCGGCGGTCAGGTCACGATCTCGAAGATCAAGGGTGTGCTGGCTCAGCAGTCGGGCGGCAATGCCACTGACTACACGACCTACGCCATCCAGCGTCCCGATATCGTCAACATCAAGAAGCTGCTCAAGCGGCAGATCACTGTGGGTGGTGAGACCATCCGCGCTGGTCGCCTGCGTCCGGCTCTGATGCTGATGACCGAGACCGATGCGGACGACTTCGATCAGTGGACCCATGAGGACTACGGTGATCGTCTTCAGAGCGAGACCGCTCTTGATGGCTACACCTACAACAAGGTCCTGGGTCTGCGGATCATCCGCACGATCAAGAACGACATCCTGCGTGAGGGCAACGTCTACGTCTTCACCTCGCCCGAGTTCTTCGGCCGCAACTACACCCTGAACGATGTGAAGTTCTACATCGACAAGGTTGCGAACCGGATCTTCTGGCAGGCGTGGATGGACGTCGGCATGGGCTTCGGCAACATCGCTGCGGTGGTGAAGCTCGAGCTCTACCCGGGCGATGCTTCGAACACGGCTGCCAACAGCTCCGTGATCCCGGTTGAGGAGAGCGACATCGGCGCCCTGAACAACAAGGTTGCCGACGGCCTCACCTTCCCGAGCATCAACGTCTTCTGATCGAAGCGTTCGCTGTTCCTAAGCCCCGGGCCGAGTTATCGGGCCGGGGCTTTTAACTTAAAAAGGAGATGACTGTGAAGATCGTCATCCAGAACTCTGTTAGAGATCCTTCGACTCGAGAGCGCCGTCGTGAGCATGTGGCGATGGTGACGCCTTCTCCTATGATTGGCGGCGTCCACCTCGCTCCCAGAAGAAGCCGCAGCGCGGATACCCAACAGCTATCGAATCACGATCTGCAGGTCATTGCAGATATGATCAAGTGTGGAGTACTCAGAGTCTTCCAGGCCTCTCCGTATGTGGAGCTGTCAGAAGGCTTTTTCCGTCCAGCAGCTCCGCCCGCTGTAGCTGTAGCTCCAGTAGAACCAGAGGTGAAGGCGTCAGAGCCCGAAAGTGTGGAGCCTGTAGCTGCTCTAGAGCCGGAAGAGCCGGAGGTAGTTGCAGAGCCCGTAGCAGTTGCCGCTGATGACGATGCCCGCAGGGAGGAGCTGATGTCGCTCAAGAATGCCGAGCTGCGTGAACTTCTAAGCAACGCAGGCGGTGGTAGCGGTACAGGCCTGTCGAAGGCTCAGCTGGTTGACGCCATCCTCGAGAGGTCGACATGATCCGGGTCCATAACATCAGCGACCGTCCGAATTCTCCTTCTCTCCCGCGCGCGATCGCAGTCGGATCCGTCCTTCTGCGGCCGGGTAAGTTTGTAGAGGTTCCCGAGGAACACATCACACCCTCGCTGCGCAAACTGCACGGCTCACACATCTGGATCGGAGCAGTACCCGCAGCGAAGTTCATGTCTACGAGCAAGAGCGCTCTTCGGGCACTGAAGACCGACGTATCGCCCATGTCGCAAGAAGAGGTGCGTGCGTATCTCTCGACTTTAGAGAGGGACGAGCTGCTGCATCTATGCGAGCAGGTGTCCCCGGCGCTCACATTTGAGCGCGCGCCGGGTAAGGCGATGTTGACCATCCTCCTGTCTCGCGCGATCTTCAGTGAGGGCGCTGTGCTGAACCCAGAGTCCTTCTTCTGGCTTCGACGCTGGACAAAACACGGGTCCGAGTTTGAGGAGCGTGAGTAATGTCCTTTGAGTCCACAACAGTCATCCCGTCCGCCAGCAAGCGGATGAATGAAATCGTGGCGATGATTCGCCTCTTCCTGCGCGACTTCCCGGAGCTGAACCGGCTGATCGCTGGAGAAGAGACGAGCGATCGAATGATTGCATGGGCTGTTGTGGACATCATTGCCGATTACAATGGAACTCCTCCGTTCATCGGAAATGCAAGTATCCAGAATTTTCCTAACTTAAGCATGCTTAAAGATGGGGCAGTTAGCCAGATTTTAGAGTCCGTAGCTATCCTTCAGACTCGAAATCAGATGCAGTACTCTGATGGTGGTATCTCTGTCTCCGTTTCAGATAAAGCACCCATGCTCATTCAGTTCGCTCAGATGTTTAGAAACAGATACGAGCAGCAGAAAATTCGTACAAAGTCATCTCTAAATGTAGAGTACGCATTTGAGGGCGGAGGTGTAGAGTCCGAATACTTCGTCATTAATGGTGTTTACTTCTCCAACTTCTGAGGTATCTGTGGAAAATCTATTCAAGAATCCTCATAGTGAAGTTCCAGACGAGCTCTGGAAGGTAGCCTCGCCATTTGAGAGGCAGATGGCTGCTGTGGAGTACTGGGCTGAGTTACGCGGAGTTGAAAAGATTGCTGCAAAAAGTACAGTCAAGAAACGTATTATTGATTTTTTAGCAGATAAGAATACACCTGATCTCCTCTCTGCCGGTGCTGGCGCTGGTATTGGTGCAGGCTTAAACCTGTACTCGACAAAAAAGTTTCCGCAAAGCGAAGAGCTTGAAGTCGAAAAGGGTAAATTCACTAAAGAGCCATCAAGGGAGCAATTAGATCTTAGGGCGGATCGAGCTTCATTGGATGAGCGTAAGGCACGCGGAAATGCTGGGCCGACAACTGAAAAAATTCAGGATATTAAAGAAAGATTAGCTTCTATGAGGGCCGAAAATAGGCTATTAAGCACCCTTCTAATGACAGCAGGCACCGGCGCACTGGGCTACGGCCTTTCCAGGCGCGTACGAGCAATGACGTGATAAAGTTTAGAAATGAGAGAGTAATTTCTTTCTCTCTTGACTATTATGATGTTTACTGGGAAATCGACCCTACGACTGAGGATATTCAGCAGTATGAGTTTTTTGTAGAACGAGCAGAAGCCGAGGCTGGGCCGTGGGATGTGATTGCTGGTCCCCTTATTGATCAGTACTACATTAGAGATAATGCTATTCACTCCATCACAACTAATGCACGTACCCTTTACTACCGCATTCGGGCTGCTCATCTACCCACAAGCAGAGTCCTCTACTCGGCGACTTTTGATAGAGAGGGACCTGCAAACCTCGTAGCAACTGAAATGATTCGGCTCGAGCGCGTTCTATTCGAAGAGTTTTCCGGGGTGCGCTGTTGGCTTTTCCCCCGTAGAACATTCGGGCAGCGCTGTCCCAGTTGCTATGACTCCGTTCTCGGTAAGACCATTGATACTCGTTGTGTGACTTGTTGGGGGACTGGGTTTAGTGGTGGTTATCACTACCCTACAGCCATATGGGCTCAGGTAGATGTCTCCCCGGAAAGCGAGCAGGTCAGCGTTGAAGACCATCGCCGCGTTCAGATGGCTCAGATGCGCTGCGGTCCCAGCCCTGGAATTAAGCCTTTAGATTTGATAATTGATAATCAAAATAGAAGGTATCGAGTTATCGAGTCGGGAGGTACTACTCTTTCCGGCGTATTGGTACGTGCAGAGATAAAATTAGCACTTATTCAAAAAGGGTCTATCGAAGATAAGATACCTCTCAAGGTAGATAACGCGGTTACACAACTCGTTCCCAGAAGAAGTTTTACTAACGCACACTCGCTCGATACGTCTAAAGCCGAAGGTTTGGACGTTTTTGGGCTGTATGGAGTTAGGCGATGACAGCGAAAAAAGAGCGTAAAGAGAGCCTTGTAGAGATTGTCGGGCTACCGACGCTCGCTGCGGGCGCAGGTTCACTTATCGGAGGCATTGCAGGGGGAGCCGTAACTAGAAAAGTTCTAAGAAGTCCCGGAATATCTGCCCGACTTAGGAAAATGAGCCCTGAACAAAGAAAACAGCTCGTACATAGTCTACATTCAGGCGGAGCTGCACTTGCAGGTACAGCTTCTGCACTTGGCAGCTATGCTCTCTCTGAGCACATAAGAGACCGAATGGAACGTCGTCGGGAGCTTGAGGCTCGGGAGAAGAAGTGAGTTCGACGAATGTAAGACGCTCACCTCTCGAGGTCGGTCGCGGTGATGATCCCGCGGTCTTCGCAATGCGTCTTTACATTCAGTACCTTCAAGGCCTCTTTAACTGGATGCCCGAGGGAACATTTCACTGGGAGCCTGATGATGAGATCACGGAGATCATGATCCGAGGTCAAGCCCCGCTGAATACGGAAGTAGTGGGAAAGAGACCTGCGATTACGGTGGTAATGGGGCCATATCAGTTTGCGGGAATTGGTATCGATAATCTCCTGTCTTACAATCCAAAAACAGGAGCGAGAGTTCGGACTGACTTAATGTCCGGCTATCTAGTGGTTTACACAATTGCAGATTCAGATATCATTGCGATGCGTCTTGCCCACATCGTCTCGCATCACACCCGGGTAAACCAGCGATTACTTGAAAGTCCTGGTGGGTTTTACTCTATCGCTCGGCCTTCTCCGACGGTAAACTCTCCCAGTCCGCCAGGTCAATTGGTCATGGGAGACCCTGGGCAATTGATCATGTGCCAGGTTAACATCCCCTTCCAGATGCAATGGACTTGGGAAACGAGTCCTAAGCAACAACCCCAGTTCCGATCTCTCGGCCTGATTACAGATTCAAGACGAGCTTCAGAATACGAGTTCGCGCAGGACGAGACGGTCTCTAACATCCGATTGGCCATGAATCTTGATGATGTGCGCGTGCGTCGCCTTCGCGGACCGCGTATTATCAGTCAGAGTAATGGTATTCCCACGTATCATCAGCCAGTCACCGAAATCATTCACGAAGGGACCGAAGATTTTCAGATCTCAGGTCTCGAAGCCTTCCAAGAAGACACGGAGTAGCCTCTCATGGCAAGTGAAAACCGCCCCGGCGTCATCGTAGTTCAGGAGCTCCGCGAGACTCCTGCTGCAGTTGCCACGCCCACGCTGAACCCCGTGGTTGTTGCTCCGTGCTACCAGATCATCCGGGCTGTGGATGCCTCCGGGTCTATCAACTCCGATGCGGAGTACACGACCCAGCGCTACACACAGGAGTCTCTGACGATCACGCAGGCAGAGTTTCCTGACCCGCGCGATAACATCGATGAGATCAACATCGATGAGACCCAGGTCGGTGCTCGCCTCTTCTACGCCGGTGCCCTGACTACGCTTCCGCGGGGCAGCCATGGCAGCACAGGTTCCGCGTTCCTGGCTGCTGCAAACTTCGCTACTCGGGCCACTGTTGTATTCAACTCAGGTAGCTCGACCTTCGCATTTGGTCCTAGCACGCAGCTGCTGTCTATCAAGGCAAACAGCGCCAATAATCTCAATCCTTCGGTAGTTGCCTTCACAGGCACTATGACAGCTGCTGAAGTAGCTGCATCTCTTGCCGCCGTTCCAGGTATTGTCGCTTCAGTAGTTAGCGATACTGTCGTAGTCAAGAGCCGTACCTTCGGCGCTGCGTCTTCTCTGTACCTGACTGGCAGCGCGCTTCCGGTTCTTACTGCGGTGATGCTCACTCCACTCGTAGCATCATCAACGTATAGACTTGAGGGCTCGGGTTTCAGAGGTCAGGATGACCTCGACGGAGACCTGACTACGCCATGGATTGAGTTTCATGTCGGCAGCTACACTGTAGGCGGAGTTGCTACCCCGATTGCTGCTCCGTTTGCCCTCGAGGACAAGGACGGCGCCACGGCGACTCCTGCTGCGATGACCTTCACTGGTTCAGGAGCGTCGGTTCCCCTCAAGGCGGCAACTGCTACCACTCCTGGAGATGAGTTCTGGGCTGACGGAACTCGCGTGAGTGAGGCATCTGTGACCGCCGTTGAGGAGGCCCGCTTTAAGCTGGGTATCCTCGACGCAACTCGGTCTACCTTCGACGCGGACGGTAACCTCGTCTCCGCTATCTACTCGACGGTAGAGGTGAACACGCCCTCAAGCAGCGTTCCGTTTGCTCCGGTTTACGCGTACTTCATCGCGAACAACCTGGTCTGGGGCTCGGTCACTCCTGCTCCAGAGGCCGCGGAGATCACAGGCATCGATACGAATGCCCTCGCTGCGCAGCCTGCACAGCTAGTGGGGACCGCTTTCGATCCCACCGAGATCACATCACTTGCGGGAGGCACACTGACCTTCCGTATTGTTGAGGATGGGGTCACCCTTGATGACGTGACTCACACCTTTACGTCTTCGGCAACGAGCCTCAGCGCAGCTCTGACTGCTCTGAATGCCGATGCGAATCTGTCGGCGCTCACGTTCGCCACTGGAGACGACGGCTCCGATAAGATTCTGGTTGTTAAGACTATAAAGAACGGTGCTGATCAGAGTGTCACGTTCCTCGGAACTGCCTCTACCAGCGTAGGTGCTTCATTCGGTCTCACTTCCGGTGATACTGCTACGGGAGTTGATGTTGAGTTCGCAGAGGCCGCATCTCTCCAGTCTGACGCTGCCGATCTGGGTGCAGCATCAGGTAATCTCATTGTCAGTGTTACCGTCACTATCGGAGATGTAACTTACGAGTGGGATCTTCCCGAAGTAACCAGCTACACAACTGCGACTGCGCTGGCCCAGGCCCTTGCAAGTGGGGCAAGTGCTGTCGGAGGTAAGTACCCTGTTTACTTCAAGAATGATTCTGCCCTTCCGCATCTTCTGAATCTAAGTGCCACTGGAGCAGATTCCGCGGCTCGGATTACTTTTGAACTTACTCGAGGCGGGGATGGTATCGATCTAGCGCTGACCTCAGATAATGACACTGTTATCGAATTCTCGACGGCTTTATCAGACACCGATGCTGGTGCTGATCTCCTCAAAGGCACTCGTCTCGAGTTCACCCTGGACAGCAATCCGCACGTCTACGAAGTTGACTTCACCAGTAACTCGCTCCGGGAGGCAGTTGATGCCATCAACGAGGCTGTCGGCGGCGCAGTAGACATCGCGAGCGAGGATGGTCTGACTCTTGTGATGACCAGCGCGTTCTCTGGCGCGGCATCTGCTGTCAATCTTGATGACTCGAGCCCTGCTTACAGTGTGCTGTTCGATACTGACAGCGCTGCGGGTTCCGGTAGGCCGAATCCCAGCTTCTACATCGATGGCGAAGGCACTGCGCACATCGGAGCACATGCACTTCGCAACCGCAGCACAGGCCTACCCCTCGACCTGAGTTCAGGCGGGGCTCGGGTTTATCTCGATTATGTCGGTCTGCGGCTGGATGTCACCGCAGCAGCGTCCAGCCCATCGCTCCTGACCTTCGACGACGTGGCGACGATGGATGCGGCAATCGGGCCGATCTCCCTGGAGAACCCGCTTGCGCTCGCCTGCTTCCTCATGCTGCAGAACACCCCGACACAGGCTGTGTCGGCCCTGGGCATCGAGGCTGTGAACGACGCAGCTCCAATGGGGACGACGACAGCGCACCTCAATGCGCTCAACTACCTCGAGAGCAAGGATGTCTATGGCATCGCGCCGATGACGGATGATCCTTTCGTCCAGCAGCTCTACTCGGCGCACGTGGAGAGCATGTCCACGCCTGAGCAGCGTGGTGAGCGCATCTGCTTCCTCTGGCAGGGCGTTCCCACTCGCGCACAGGACACGTCCATCCTGGCTGGATCGGATGCTGAGGTAAACGGTACAGCCAACAGCATCACGCTGGGTTCAACTCCGATTGAGGGTCTTGCCGCGCTGGGTCTGGATCCTTCGGAGCTGAGCCTTGACGATAATGTCTACCTCGAGCTGGTGGTTGTCCAGCTCGGAGAGACCAGTGTCTTCAAGTTCTCGGTCTCCCAGGCAAACGGCACTGCGCTGATCCTTAGAAGCTCCTTTGCCTCCGATGAGAACACCGACGGCTTCTACGACACACCCGATCTCGACTGGACGGACGACGACAACCTGAGCGGGATGACCTTTGTGCTCAAGCAGCGCGGCGAGCGCCTGCTTATCACAGGCACCGAGATCCCCGACCGCAACGCGATTGCCACTACCGCAGCCGCCCAGGGCGATGCATACAACAGCCGTCGGACTTTCCTGCTTTTCAGTGGGAATGTCGACACCAGCATCGACGGCGTTGTGACTCCTGTTCCGGGCTACTACGCCTGTGCCGCGATTGCTGGAATGGTGGCTGAGCTTGCACCTCAGCAGCCCTTCACGCGCGTTTCCATGACTGGCTTCTCGAGGGTGTACGGGACAGACGACACCTTCAGTGAGAACCAGATGGATACGATTGCTGATGGTGGTCGCTACATCCTGATCAACCAGGGTGGTCGCATCGCTTCTCGGCATCAGCGGTCAACGCGTTCTTCGTCCATCGAGGCTCGAGAGCTTTCAATCACGAAGGCGATTGACTTCCTGGCGAAGGGTCTGCGGGCAACGAACCGGGTGTACATCGGCCGGTATGTCATCAACCCCGGATTCATCGATCAGCTGGTCATGAGCAATGAGGGCTTCCTTGCCCGCACTGTTCAGGCTGGCGTCGTGAACGGTGCTGCGCTGAACAGCGTCCTGCAGGACAGCAATGCCCCTGACACCGTGCTGATTGAAGTCACTGTGGCTCCGGCCTACCCCTGCAACAAGATCCGCATCACCATCGTCTCCTGAACCCTGCTTCCTGACTGGAGGACAAACCCATGCCCGCTACACCGACCTCGAAGGCTGTTCTCGCCGCTCCCAACGTCACTTCGCAGTGGCACCTCAAGCGGCTCCATCGTCGGCTTGATGACCGTGACTCAGTGCTCGAGACTGCTCTGCAGCTCATCGAGGAGTGGGATGCGGCTGTATTTCCCGTCATTATCAAGGTCGCAGGATTTCAACCTTCAAAGGTTGCTACGTCCGGCAACGTAGTTGTATCAATCGGAGGCGCTGATTTTACAAGTTCCTCCACTGTGACTGCGACTCTTGGATCTACTACTCTGACACTCTCATCGAGGAGTACTAACGATCAAACTCTCACATTTGCTGGCGCTGGAATTGAGTCAGCTGTAACTGCTGCAACGACTGGTGATCAGCTTGTTCTGGCAATTCGCATTGATAACGTGCTCTGCCCGCCTGTTGCGCTGACTCCCATCACGGCCTGATCCCTTTAGCACTCGAGGTCAACTCACATGGCTTCACTTTCACAGTGGTCCCCTTACGAGGACTTCGTACAGGGCGGGATGGTAGACGGCCGCTTTATGAGCGGCGCGTACACCGTCATCTGCGCTGGTCCGCCTCGGCTTGCCAATGTGGGTGGTCCCGAGTTTCTTGGGGCAGCCCTAACGGCAGGATCGACGGCTGAGGACATGCTGGCCTTCCCGATTGGAGTAGTCCAGAACTTCAACCTCAGCCACAACATGCAGCTGAGCAGGATCTTCGAGCTGGGGTCTGTTCGCAGCTACCACATCCCCGGTCGGGTGATGGGGCAGATCGGCCTGGGCCGTGTGCTCTACCACGGGCCTTCCCTGCTTCGAGTCCTGTACGCTTACTACCAGGACATCATCCCGCCGACGTTTGTGAACCCTGTGTTCTCAAACATCGGGGCTGCGACTGTAGCAAACCCGCATGACGTCATCATCCCTCCGGGGTACGAGAACATCTTCCTCAACCTGGCCTCCGATCTGTTCACGCAGCCTGTCGGTCTGCTGACTCTGATGAAGGACAGCAACGAGGATACTCTCGGGGCGGGTTATTTCGAATCCTGCTTCATCCCCAACCACAGCATCGCTACAGATGCTATGGGGACGCTGATCCAGGAGCAGTGCGCGATTCAGTTTGAGCGCATGGTCCCGGTCAACACACAGGTTGTCGGCCTGATTACGGGATGAACGATGAACTCTCTGCTGCTGCAGTTTTTCTCCGATGAGCTTGTGAAGCTGGCTGGCGGTGACCCCGCCAGGCAGCGTCAGTACTACATGCGCAATCGGAATAAAATTCTGCAGCAGCAGAAGCAATACCGTATAAAAAACAATGCAGTCATCTCGAAGAAGCAGAAAATCTACAAAGCAAAAGTTAAGTCAGGAATGATTCGGCAGCGTCAGCGGATTTCTACCGGCAATTCTTACACTTATGGTGGATACCGCTAATGCCTATTCCTATTCTTTCGTTTAAACGAAAGAAAATTCCAGGACTCAAGATGCCCAGGGTAGCTACTCCGAGACTTGGACTTTCTACGAAAGGTAAGGCTGCCGTTAATCCGTTTAAGGGCAATACGATGAAAATCGCGTCAGATAAAGAAAATACTATTCATCAACTTATTAGTAATAGAGACTACTCATCTATTTCCGTATTAAATTCTGATATTCTAAAGAGTATTGATAAGACTGCCCAATCACAGTATGCGATTAAGACTGGAGGTCTTTTAGCTGCGGCAGGAAAGGGGGCTGTAAACATTGCGCGGGCTGGGGCTAAAGCGAGGCCCGCGCAAGCTGCAAGTAGTCTTAACCCATTCAAGGGTCCTACAGCACCACTTTCTTCACCCGTAATCGCTCCGCAGCTCACGCGAGCTCCCAGGCCAGCCACAGCCAGACTACCTGGCAGTAATACAGCACAGGTCAGGGTTCCGGCGCCAGAAGATCTACCGACTCAGGTAATCCCTCGTGGGGCACCAGCACAGGCTCCAGTAGCACAAGCAGCCCCTGCTGCACCAGCGCCATCCGCTGATGCCACCATGGCCTTTTCTCCAAGAGACCAGGCATTAGCGGAACGAGGAAAGCAACTTAGAGACACTATGAATAGGCGCCGGGCTGCTGCTGAACAGAGGCGCGCGCAGCCCGCACAGACTCCTCCGGCAGATTCAACTATGCCTTTGCCGCGGGCGCAGCCCGCAGCTCCCCCACAGGCAGCTCCCCCACAGGCAGCCACTCCACGGGCTGCACAGCCACAGCCGCAGACTACCCCTTCCAGAAATCGAAATAGAGTTGATGAGTTACTTGAAGAGATACAGAGAAGCGCTAGCCAGCGTGCCTCTGGGGCTGCTCCAGAGTTAGCTGAGCAAGGTGCTGCTATTAGAGCGCGGTTACCTTCAAGAAGAGCTACACCAGCCCCCGCTCAGGAAACAGCAACTTTTGGCGGACAGGCTGGGCAGGCTCCTCCTGTTGAGTCGACTATACCTATTTCGCGCTCACGACCTGCGCAGCCATCTAGACCTGCTCAACAACGGCAGCCCCAAACTCCGCAGCAGCGTCCATCTGTAGACTCTGCACCCCGACAGCAGGCTTCGCCTCCGGCACGAGAATTTGATCCTAGAAGAGATCTTTGGCAGCCAGAAGAGGAGATAGCATTCCAAGCTAGAAGAGCGGCAGGCGGTAGACCACAGCAACCTTCCCCGCAGGCGGCAGCACCGCCTCCGGCGGCAGCAGCACCTCCGCCGCAGGCGGCAGCACCTCCGCCGCAGGCGGCAGCACCTCCGCCGCAGGCGGCAGCACCTCCGCCGCAGGCGGCAGCACCTCCGCCGCGGGCTTCAGCACCTCCGCCGCGGGCGGCAGGCGGCGGACAGGCTCCGCCTCCGGCGGCAGGGACGGGACAAGCAAGAGGGAAGAGCAGATTAGATACTTTTAGGGAATATTTCGATGCTGCTACAGGGTATCAGTCAGCCGCAGCTAGATCCGCTGCTCAGGCGGCTGGCGGTGGTGGTGTCGCTGCTATAAATCCTTCTTTAGACGCCGCTGCAGCCGCTACGGCTCCGCAGGCATCTGGATGGAGAGATACTTTTGATACAATTTTGGGGAGGGGTCGGTTTTCCAGTGGAGCTGATGAGGCCGCACAGGCAGCGTTGAGAGCTGGAAAAGGAGACTTAAGAGATGCTGCTGATTCAGGAATTGAGAGAATATTAGGTGCGGGAGCTGCGGGAGCGTCATCTGCGGGAAAATCCGATGATGTGCTTGGATCTGTTGCAAAGTTGGCTCCGCTTGGCGTTGCCGGAGGTCTTGCAGGGTACGGAGCCCTTAAAGGTTGGGGAGCGGGACAAGCAGAGGTAAATCGATCACTTCAGCAGGGGTTTAACCCGAACACTCGATACTAGAAAGAATTTCCTCTAATGTAAGACTTCTAGTCCGGGTGTTCCTTTCAACTACGTAAATATCTCGCTTATCCGGTTGAACAGGTGCAGATGAGCGAGGGTCATACATACCTTCATCTTGTATACATATATCAAGTATGGACTGAAGAACTTCAGTCATAGTAACGCGCGTTCCAGACCGCTCAGACAACGCCCGGGCTGTGCGCTCGAGATACGCTTTATGCTCATTTCTGACAGTTACAGTTGGCATGAGTACCACCTAAAAAGAGGTCCGAAGACCTCAGCTTATCTCACCTTCTCAGGTGCGCTTCTACGATCAATCTAGCCGAGTTTACGACTCCAGCGGTAATGTCCTTCGGTTCGGCGATGAGTGCGTATTGCCGCTCTCCGAACAGCTTGTCGTACCCAGTCTTATTGTTTCCAATCGCGAGGATGGAGAGCACGATCCCCTCACCGCGAATCTCTCGAACGACATTCGATAAGTCCTTCAGACCATCGCCTGTGCTGTTCCTACCTCGGAGAAAGCTGGGGAAACCATCTGTCATCAGGAGGATGGCGCGAGCAGACTTCTTGTGTTTCGCCCATTCAGAGGCCATATCCAGAGCACCGATCAAGTGGGTGTTACTGTTGTTAACCTGAGAGGAGTTCAGGCTTCCAATCTTAGTAAATGGATAAATGACATCAGAGAATGCCCACAAGTTCAGGCTTACATTGAGGTCCTTACATGCGTGCGCTACATCAGCAACCGCCTGGTTTACGGCCTCCAGTGGGAACCCAACCATCGAACCACTGACATCTACAACCAGTAGTAACTCCAGGCCTTTGTGCTCCGTTACCTTCTGAAAGACGGGGATGGAAGACAGGTTCCCGCTAACTCGAGCCTGAATGGCCCTCTGGATATTCAGCCGAGGGCCAAAGCGTGCGGTTGAGAGCTCTTGTTCCGCCCGGATCTCATCCAGGTATCTGCGAATTCCTTCCGCAGATCTCGAAGGTTTCTCAGGCGGATGCTCGGGGGTGACCAGTCTTACGATCACCTTGCAATCTCTGCCAGCCTGAACCAGGTCCGTCTCTTCCTCGTCTTCCTCGTTCTTCGCCTGTTTGCCGAGTTCTGCCTTGGCCGCGGCAATTCGAGCGTTCATCTTCTCTGCACCATCTTTGCAGAGTTTGGAGAACGAGGTCTCCCCGTTTTCGTCCGCGTCCTCATCACTAGCAGTGATGAGTCTGCGAATCTTCTGCATGGTCGCAGCAGTTGGCTGCTTTTTTGGAAGAGACTCTTCCTTCTTACCAAGCCCCTCTGACGGAGGAGTGAACTGCTGGGCCACGTCTTTTAGGGCCTTGAGCACCTGCTGAGCCTTCTGCTGCCCGGTCTTTGGTGGCTCAGGAGGTGGTATTTCCTGCAGAATCTGATCCGCAATGTCATCGACGAGGCGCGCCGTGATCGCCAGGCAGGCATGAGCATCGACAAGCTCGACCTGAGCCCGCGCCCGGTCCATGGCCGGCTTGCAGACTTGAAAATGGTTTGGAGCACCTGCAGTGTCAAACCCAGATGCGGCTCTTCCTAAGTACGCGCATAGACTAATCTTGGCTGCCTCTTCTCCTTCGTGCTCAGCGATACCTTTCCAGCGCTCGCCCAGGAGCGTCGCTCCACCGTAATAGAGCTCTCCCCAGATACTCTTACACCTCAAGTCCTCCAGGATGTTCCACAGCCCGTGGAACATGTCTCCCAGCGGACCAGAGAGTGCTCTCCCCTCAGTGCTAGTTGAGACGATCCTTGCCCTGGTGAGAAGTCGTTCTACAGCCTTCTCCTTAAACGCGGCCATTAGACGTAGATCTGTCTCTGCGAAGATGTGCGAAAGCTCGTGTTCACAGATGAGATACGCCTCTGGGTCAGACAGTGGAACTCGGACATAAGTCTCGCAGTCTGTGTGCCCTCCGATTGTGGTATTTTCTAGCTTTATATTCTTGCTCAACAGGGTATTAAACGTATCAACAAGATTCCGCATTCTCTCGATGTTGATTTCTAGTGATGGTGCCTTCATGGCACCGAGGTCAAGAGGAGGACGACTCATTCGAGGCTACCTCATAGATTCGTGTTGCTATGGCCCAAACGGTAGGCTTTCGTCGATAGAGCAAGACATCATAGGGCCCGAGAGGTGGGGGTTTTTCTCCTGACCGCAGAAATCCCTCTACCTCTTCGTAGATGTGGGCCTGTGCGTCCTGTTTACACTCTTGAACCAGCTTTTCGGTTCTACGCGAGTGTTCTCCCCTCTTGATTGAGAGCTCTACAAGATCATTTGTCTCCCGCTCCACGGCATCTTCGAGGGCCGACAGCGTAGAGCGAAGCTCAGCACTTCGCCCCTTCTTCTTCATCCACTCGATCATATGCTCAAAAGACTCAAACATGACCATAGAGTTTTACTCCCGTCAGGTTTACAGAGAAAATGGACTGAACTCGAGCCATGATCGCCGTCGCATGATCAGGCTCAAATTTATACATCAACATCTTCAGAGCTTTATCCAGACCGATACGCTTCACCTTGTTGGCGGTATGGACGAGATCGCGCGTTGACAGCGCGTAGTCCCACTGTGTTGTGCGGCTCTCTTGTGCAAAGGTCAGGAGCCTACTAGCGAACTGGCGCTCCTGAACCGCCGGAGTTGGGCTGAGCGTCAGTTCGATCAGCTTCTTCTCATCGGCTTCCGGCATGTAGCCTACTTCAATGAAATCGAAGCGGCTTCGAAGTGCCTCATTGAGCTGGTAGGTTCCTGCGTAGCCAGGATTCATGGTTCCCACTACAAAGAGATCTGCCCCCTGCTTCAGTGAGAACTTTCTCCCGAGAGAAGAACATTCCACAGACTTCCGGTAGTCTGCTACCGAGAACACCATGCTCTGAACCTGTGGCCGAAGAGTGTTCACCTCCTCGAGGACCAGCACTGCTGCTCCGACTTCATTTGCGGTCTCGATCGCCAGGGGCAGCGATCCGAGGGTGAAGAACACGCTGTCGCCCTCGAGTCCGAAAGAACCGATGAGCTGTACCTCGTCGGTTCCCACGTTGCAGTTCTCTCGGATCATGGGAATCTCGTTCCTGGCGCACCACTCCTCAACCGAGAGAGTTTTACCGCTACCCTTCGGTCCTTTTAGAATGATGGCATCTCCCCAGGCGAGTTTGTCTACGAGGTCTAAGAGTCCGACCTCGATGTAATTAGGATCCTTGGAGGGGATAAGGTCACTAGCCGACATCTTTACGATTTTCATGTGTTACTCCTAAGCCCGGATGGCTAAAAAGTTTATGACTCATACTTTGAAGTTTTGCCTTGACGACTGAAAAGGCTTCTGTTATTGATTTTACATGAGTGAAATCGACCTCACCCGCTTGTCTCACGAGCAGTTCCTTCAGGGATTTGCGGATACCGTCCTGGGACTACTTAGAGATCATAGAGTCTCACTAATTGTTTCTCGTCCTGATGGAGTAATCACCTTCATTAATCCATTGATTCTTAAGGAGATTCCGCAAGAGGCACTAGCGCACACACTTCTGGAGAGCTGGTCGGAGGAAGATGTGGTCTCTTTCCTTGAGCATGTCTATGGGTGAGCTGGTCCAGTTTCCAAAGAAGACCTCTGAGATGATGCCAGCTCATGCGGTCGATCTTCGGAGGGTGATTCAAGAGATACGGAAGCTGGTCGAGGTCTATGGATCGGACACGGATGAGATGTGGGTTGCCTTTGAAACCCGGATGAAGACCCTGATCTGTGGCTACACCAAGTTCGAGGTTGAGCCAGATGAGGCGGGCGGAAAGGTGGTGACTATTTTCACCGATTCCGTTGTCGGATATTGTGGTTTCAGCGTTCTTGTGTACAACGAGTTACTTACTTTTAAAAAGTAAGTATTTTCAGTAACAATTATCTTACCCGCAAAGCCATAGGAGGCATGGGTATGAGTCTGTTCTCTACTGACACGATTGCGATTGGTGCAGATGATATTGTTGTTGGTAACAACATCAAGAATATCCGTACGTTCTTCAACACGGACCATATGAATGAGCTGCGTGAGAGCATTCAGCTCGAGGGGCTGATGCAGCCGCTTGTTGTCATGCCCATTGAGGATGAGAACGGCAACGAGGTATTCGAGTTGGTCGCTGGTGAGCGGCGCCTTCGTGCGATCAAGATGATCCGTGAGGACGATCCCGACTTCTACAAGGAAGGTGTTCCCTGTGTCACCTTCGAGGGCACGCTCGATAGCGCGAAGTACATCAACGCGATTGAGAACGTCGAGCGTGAGAACATTGACGATATTGATCTGGCGGCCTGGATTTTCCAGCGGTGTGAGATCGAGGGCGTGTCCCAGACCGACTTGGCCCAGCGGATGCATAAGTCGGCCGCGTGGGTCAACTTCCGAGTGACCTTCCACACCAAGGCCACTGACGTTCTGAAGGATGCTGTTCGCACTGGCCTTGTCAGCTTCTCGGCTGCCTACCACATCGCGAAGAACATGAGCCAGGAAGAGCAGATTGAGTGGATCAACAAGGCCAAGAAGCTCAACGAGAAGATCTCAGTTGAGCAGGCTGAGAACTCAGGCTCGAGCACTCCGCGGGTCAAGCGCCCTGGGAAGGGATCGCGGGAGCGCATGCTGAGGCGTACGGATGACCTTGCTGACAAGGGCAATGAGCTCGGACGCGGCATGGCACTGATGCTGCGTTGGGTTGACGGCCTTCTCCCGGATGAGGAAGTTCAGGAGATGGTCGCTTTCGAGGAGCAGAAGTGACATGAGAGTAATCCCGGGACGACCCGTGATCACCTACAAGAAGGTTGGCAGCCGAATCGGGATCTTCGAGGTGGTCCTGGGAGATGGGTATGCTGAGCTTCAGTGGCTCAGCTACCTCTAAACTAAGAGCCCCGTCGTAAGACGGGGCTCTTTTTAGCTGTTTCTTATTCTTTTTAATTCACGCTTCTATACAGTGATCCAATTCCATGTTTAAAGGAACTCCTCAGACGCTCGTATCCAAGACCTCTGTTCTCAAGTGCGGATGCTTTTTGAATACGATTACGCATCCCACCCGGACCCGTTAAGGCAGCTTGAGCCTGTTCCCTAAGATCCCCCGAAGCTCTTTCTGCTCGATCCTTAAGTCGCCAAAGTTGATTCTGTGTTTGATCTTGAGCAGTGGTCCTTAGTGAACTTGATGGGAGTGTGTTGATATTTTTAATTCTATTAGAGATTGCTCTTTCAACAAAATTTGGACTCAGCGCGGATTTTTCCATCCAAAGTGGATGATCAGAAAGAAGCAGGTCATAAGCAGCGAGTTTGTTCACTTTGAAACTCCCAATGCTACTGCACTTTTGAGACGTTAATGATACCTGACTTGAAAAGAACCTTACATACCTGGCGGCATCGCTTGATTTTTCAGAAACTGTCCAAAAGGCGTCTGGGACATTCTGTTTAATCCTTGGTAGGCATCCACCATTCCCTGGCCTACTCGTTTGTTCATGTCATATTTAAATCCCCTTAGTCGTTGTGAGATTGTAGGAGGCCTAGTCATTGGCTTAAGCGCCGCTGCCTCGAAGGGGGAACGAAATGGTTTGATCATACTCTTAATTCCCGTCCCCACTTGCTGTAAGCCTTGCCCAAATTGCTTAAATCCCAGTATTGCAACCTTCTCATGGTCTTCCGTCCACAATGGATGCTCTGCTAGGAGCATCTCGTACGCAGCAATCTTATCCATACTGCGCTCCTATGCTATAGCGCCTTTTGAAAAGTCAATCACAATCGACTTGATTGTGACTTCGTAGTGGTTTGCAAGAGTTTGAGTATTAGTAGTCGCCTCTACAGACACCTGCAGATGATCATTGGTTTCTGCCACATTTGAAGCAACCATACCTGAGCCGAGTGAGAGCGGGGAGTGCGTAAGCGTATCAAATTTTCTAATAGCGCTCATTGCGGGAGGAGCACCCCCGCTTAGCACCTGCAGGCATGTTCCTCGAACTATGATATTTCTATTCGTGGCAAGGCCCCCGCCTGTATTAGCTATATGAATTGTTGCCTGGATGTGGATCTCACTGTTGTTGGAGTCTGGTCCAGCCAAACTCCCAGAACAGAAGGTTGCTCCGGGTAGCCCACCCGAGGGCTTCAGGTTGAAAGCAATCCCGAAATTATCTCCAAGCGCAGGAGTACCAATGCGATTGACAATCGCAGCGATGCTGACATGAACTCTAGTGCCCACAGCCATCGGAATCTGCTGAGCAGTGCCGACATTGACCGCCCAGGCTCCCTCGAGGCTGATTGCGGTCAGCTCAGACTCGCTGTGGCTCCCGACCATGACAGAGCCGGTAGTGTCACCGCCTCCGCCCATGTCGACCACCAGATCTCCTTCGATCGAGACAGCGCCAGTCAGATCAAGTGTCGGCTCTGCCTCTACGGCTGCGACTGGATCTTCTGCTTCAGTCTCTACGAACAGCGCGTGCCATCTTCCAGCGCTCGAGTTGTAGGTAGGCTCAATGACTGTCTCATCATCGTCCGTCTCTGAGTTCCCATAGACAAAGGAGAACAGACGGTTGATGTCCTTCACGAGGATCAGCTGCCCGTCTTCTGTATCTGTAACGGGAAGCAAGCGGAGCGTTGCAATGTCTGCAACAGGATCCTGGAGTAGATCTCCAGTCACAATTCCACTTCTACGGCGAAAAATTCTGCGGCTCATACCGGCACCACCAAGCCCACCCAGGCGTCAAGAACGGGAGAAGTTCCCGAGACAGCTGTGACCTGCAAGTATATCTGGCTTAGCCCCTGAACCTCAATGGTTGCTATATCTGAGGCATTTACATTCATAGCCTCTCCCTGATGCCACATCCCGCTGATGGGTGAGTACCACCAGACCTGAACTGTAAAGACTGGATCGGTGCCCGCTACCTTGAAGAGCAGGTGAATGAACTCATTTCTCTGCAGCGCGATCCCATCTCCGATGGAGGACGGAGCTGCTGTGGTAGCCGTGACTCCCGCTAAGATTCTACGGCTATTTGCGGATGTTCCGGAGATTGCTGACCGGACGACGACCTTCTTGGACATGTGAACCTCGTTGAACGGCATGACTATAACACCCAGTCATGGCGTTATACGAGTCCTGCCGATGTGGAAGAACTGGAAATATCACTTCCAGAGGAAGTGACTTCTTCCAGTTCGAAACCTCAGACTCGCGAGTTTACCCCTGAGATTTGACAAGGAAGCCTTGGGGATCTAAGATAACCCTACATCCACGTTGGGTGGTTTTTCCAAACGGAGTTTTTATGTCCCTTCGACACAGAACCAACGCCGCTGAGACCGTCCTTCTTCTGTCATCACTTCTGCGTACGCAGGTCGGAGATGACAACAACCCATCCCCGCTACTGCTTCAGCTTATGAAGCAGGGGAAGTCCCCGGAGGAGATCGAGCTGTCGCAAGACATCGCTCTCCTCGCAGCAGACATCATGGATGCGCTTGGAGAGGCGTCAGCTAAAAATGAGATGAAGAAGGTAGGCCCGAAGATTCTTGGGCTTCTACTCTTCGCTATTCCAGAGCTTCAAGAAGATATCGATGCGCTAAAACGCTGACATTGCGTAGTCAACGGCCCTGCTGGCAAGCGGTCCTTGAGGGTCGAGCGGGTTCATTGTCGGCAATGGACTCGCTCCTCCCTCAAAGGTAGCTGCATTAGCTACACGCTTTCTAAGACCCATCTTTTGAAGAAGTGCCTTTGCCGCATCCGCCTTGGCAGTCGTAAGTGCATAGGCAGGACCCATTACCTGAGCCCCTTCATTCATACTTTGAATCGTCGGGGCGGCTCCGGCTGCCATCTCTTGCAGCCTTCCGCCAGCCCGGCCAAGTGCCTGCATCGTCCGATTCGGGCTCTGCATGGCCTTCAACGCACTACCAGGCGTTAGTACTGCCTCCTTTTCCATCTCATCCCGGAAGAAATACAGAACTTCCGGGCTTAGGATCGAGGCTGTCTTTCGCATCTGGGCCTTAGCCTTCGTAATCTTACCATTCTTGGTACGAATTTTTTCTGTTAAAGAGACACCATCGACCCGAGCTTCACGATCTAACGATCCGCGGGTCTTTCCATTTACAGAGGACATTGACGAGGAGATAGACTCAGAGCGGTACATGAAAAGCTCCAGCTAAAGAAGGGCCCGAAGGCCCGGTATCTACACACTAACAGAAACTTGTGTGTCCTGCAGCATGTCCATAAGGAGGTTAAAGCGGATCTCCGCACTCTTACCCATCAATCCACTAATGGTGTCTTCTGTAATATCCACATCCTCCGCTGCAATCTGCACCCGTTCCAGCCCACGAGTCTTAGGATCCATTGCAGTTTGCCACAGCATGGCAGGTGGCATCTCTCCCAGACCCTTGAATCGAGTGACCTCTGGATTCGACTTCGGGTACTTCTCGAGCAGTGCGTTCAGCGCCTTGTCATCCTTTACCCAGAAGGACTTCTTCCCGATATCTACGCGGAACAGCGGGGGAACTGCCAAGTAGATCCGCCCATCCATGATCAGCTCCGGTAGGAAGCGGAAGAAGAACGTGAGGGCAAGAACCGCGATGTGGTCGCCATCGCTATCGGCGTCCATCAGGAGGATGACCTTTCCATACCGCAATTTTCGGAGATCAAATGTCTGACCAATCCCGCATCCCAGCGCCTCTACGATGTTTCGAAGCTCTTCGTTCTGAAGTGCCTTCGCCAGCGTGATGCTCGCTGAGTTGAGGATCTTGCCTCGAAGCGGAAGGATCGCCTGAGTCTCCCGGTCACGCGCCTGCTTGGCAGAGCCTCCGGCACTATCCCCTTCCACAAGGAACAGCTCCGTGGCCTCCCTGCTGTTGGAGCTGCAGTCTGCCAGCTTGCCCGGTAGGCGCAGCCGACTGACTGGAGTTGCCCGTGTCACTGCATCACTTGCTGCGCGAGCTGCGGCTCGAGCCTGTGCGGCTCGCACGATTCTCTTTGCCAGCGCAGTGCTCTGGCTGGGGTTCTTCCTAAGCCAGTCCCTAACTGGACCCTTCAATGCAGCTTCAACACTCCTCGTAACCTCTGGATTATTCAGCCTGTCCTTGGTCTGGCCCTGAAACTGCGGGTTTTCCACGAAGACGCTGATAAGAGTAATCAGTCCTTCGCGAATATCTGCGGGCGTGATCTTTAGCCTCTTCGGAACTGCTTCGTGATCCTCGAGGAAGTCCTTGACCGCTGAGATGATCGCCGAATCCGTACCCTTCTCGTGTGTTCCGCCATCTCGTGTGGGAATCGCATTGGCGAAGGACTTGGTGACCGTAGTAGTCCCCTCCGTCCACATCAGCGCCACTTGGACTCGAGGTTCGTCACTGATCAGAACGAATGGGAAGTCCGTTATTGGCCTATCGCCATTCTGGATTATCTCGGCCAGATAATCAGCAAGACCCCCATTGAATTTGTAAACCTCTTCCCCATCTTCCGAAGTGAAGGTGAACTGCACTCCTGGGTTGAGGTAGGCGCGAACCTTCAGTCGCTCTCTCACTATGTCGGGCTTGAATCTAAATCCATCCCCGAAAATATCAGGATCAGGGCGGAAGCTGACGGTCGTACCTCGAGTCCCCTTAGAGGGTGACAGCGCAAGCTTGCCAACAGGGGAACCGCGAGAGAACTCCCGCACGGCCTCCTTTCCATCACGGCGGGAGGTGACACACAGGAACTCGGACAGTGCGTTGACCACGCTACTCCCGACTCCGTGCAGGCCTCCCGCGTTCTTGTAAGCGCCGTCTCCGAACTTCCCACCAGCATGAAGGGTGGTGAAGATCACATCAAGTGCAGAGGTCTTTGTCTTTGGGTGGATATCGAAGGGGATCCCTCTTCCATCATCGATGACCTCAGCAAAGTCCTCTTCGATCGATACCGAGATGTTCCTTGCGTGGCCGTTAATGGCTTCATCTACACTGTTGTCGACGATTTCCCACAGCAGATGATGGAAGCCCGCCTCGTCAGTTCCTCCAATGTACATTGCTGCTCGGCAACGCACGTTCTCAGGAAACTCAAGGATTGAAATTGATTCTGCGTTGTAATCAGCCATCGACAAACTCGTTGTAGAGGTGCTTCCATCGCTCTCTTCGAAGAATTCGATGAATCTGTCTCGGTTGTACGCCAAATCGGACAGCCAACACCCGCGCAGGTACCGAGTCCCCTTGAGACAGGATCTCGCGAACCTGCTCAGCCGTGAGTTTAGAGTTTGGAACCCGTTCCCCTCGAGCGTGGCGATCCTTCTTTCGCATATCGGCCAAGTTCTCAGCCTGAGTCCCGACTGACAGATGAGCTGGATTGCAGCACGCGGGATTATCACACGAGTGCATGATTACTCCGTCGCTCGGAGCGGTCAGTCCACAAGCATGGGCCGCCGCTACTTGATGCGCGTAAAATACCTGGCTGCGGTCAGCGCCTCTAACCCAAAGAGAGAAAGAGCCATAACCATTTCGCTTATTTGTGTGTCCGATATACACCTGGCAGCCATCTTTTTCTTCCAGAGATGAAGCCACCTTAGATAGAGCTCGACCCCACAAAGTAGGGTCGAGCTCTAGTGACTCCAGCATTCTTTTACTTGCCATCTTCACTCTTCTTGTCTTTCTTCGAGAGATGATCTCCTGAAAACATATCCTGCATAATCACGGGGTTACAAAGCTGTGTTCGCTCGGGATGTAGAGTTCGTATTTGCTCGAGAAGTCTTGCGTTAGGTTGGTCCGAGAGAATCCGCAATCCTACAATGTTCGGATGTGAGAGAGTTATCTTGTGAAAAGTCTTAAAGAAACTCGCCTCTGGCGAGTAGTCAGATACCTCCCTCCACCCACGCTCAAATGCGATTTCGGACGTTGCATCAAACCAGTTAGAGTCAATATAGTTAAACTTATCCTCGGGACCTTTACCCTTCCAACTCAGAAACACCTGTTCTGAAACCATCGGGTCCGGAATATCACCAGTTGGATACGGAGCGAGAATCTCAGCATCAACCCCAGCCTTCATTTTTTTGTAGAACTCAAGCGCATACTTCTCTTCGCACTCTGTTTGCTTTTTATTGCATTCGTCCGAGAAGATGTCCTGACAATGTTTCCTCATTTGTGTTGCTTTGCATGCATGTCTTCGAAATGAGGCTATGACCTCAACGACCACTCCAGAGCAAGTAATTGCATGAGCATCTAGATACCAAGGAGTTGAAGGACACTCCCAGCCACTGGGACCGAAGTACTGGTCCTGTTTACATCCACGCTCAATCAACGAGTTTTCAGACTCGTTGAGGCAGTACCCTGCCATGCAATCGTATGTCTTGTCGTCCGATTCTAATTCTTTATCGTTACCGAGTTCTATTACCCTATAATAAGCCTGTGTATACACTTCTTTTGTGCCCCATCCGACTACCACACCTATCGATAGAACTATAGGTATCAGATCTATATGGGACGGGTTTTTTGAAAGTGCTGACCGGAGAGACATCATTTTTCCTTTTGTGGTAGAGAGATTGTTGTCGTCATTCACTGGTCCCTCTTGGGCGTTTACGTACCGCTTCCAATCCCTCCAGAACTGTGATGCTGGAGGCATCATAGTTAGACATAGTAGATTTCTCCATCTTCCATAAACGCACCCATGAGACCGGACGAGACAGTCTCAACTACCGCCTCTATGTAAGCAGCGTCTTCTCCAATATGCGTCAGTTCAACCCGCAGCTCTTCAGGGGTTAGACGCCTCACGAGACACGCCCATCCTTACCAGGCCATCCGATCCCCTTGAAGTTGTAGTCTCCGCGGGAACATGCCTCGGTATCTGCGTCGATTGCCTTCTGAAGATCAGGATGAACTTCTTCTACAGCCATGCAATTCCTGCAGATCTCATCCCGATTGAACCAGGACATGCGGTATACGCCCATTGGGCCGCCGCAGCGATCACACTTTAAATGCTTTCCCATGGTATTTCATTCCTGTCGAGAAGGAGTCGTAGTCTGTCTATTTCCAGTTCGTTCTCATCCACAGTAGCTTTCATATCTTTTGCCTTCTTCGCAGCCTCCTGGATATTGTCTACTTCCAGTTCCTCTAGGATGTAGTGGAAGTTATCTACATCACTTTCGTATTGTTCAAACTCTTGGCAGAGTTTCATAAGTTCCGTTGTTGGCAGATCTTGAGTCTCTGCCCACCACAGAAGAGCATTCAGAAGCTGGGTAGCCCTGTCTGCCCGTAGTGTTCTTATGGCCTCTTCCAGCGCTTTTTCAAAATCCATCACGAACTCCGCGGCTCTAACGGCATTAGTTGAAGCGTGACCTCCATGGGAGGCGACGCATCTTCCAATCTAACATGGAAGCATATGGGTGAGCGCGGGGCTTCGTGCGTAATGCTGACTCGAACTTCAGGGTCAAGGTCAAGCGCGGATAGAATCTCTGCAGCCATGAGCAACGAGCTCGGGCTTACACAACTATCCTCGATCGTCAGTATTCCGATTGGGGGCTCTCGTACTGCATTAGCCTTATTCAACACTTCTTGAATATCGGGCCAGTTTGCCGGCATCACTGAGAGTTTGATATCTTTTGTGGCAATTTTCCCATCGATGAGCTTCTTAATATCTTCGTAGCTGATATGCCCATCTAGAGATTTCTTCTCTAGTTTCTTATCATCATAGATGATCTGTAAGGATGCAAAACGATTAGCGGCCTCAATATAAACTACGGTATCTCCCTCATCTGTTGCAAGCCTAAGTCCTGGGTGCAAGTTCACGGTCTGTTTGGGAAGGATGTGACTTTGTAGCCTATACACAGCTTTAGCGATTGCTTTAGGGATCATAATGCCTCCTTGGGCTATGGTTCTTATTGCTGTATTTGTGGAATCTTTCACAAACAGCCATCGATCGCTATTCTGGGAGAATGGACGCTGATCACTCTTCGAAGTAGGCTTCTCGTGTCCCAAAAAGGACCAGCATGGTCCGAACTCTGGAGATTGAGATGGACGAGAAGTCACCTGAGACTCCTGTTCTGGTTGAGGCCCCTGCTACGGAGGTTCCTCCTGGTGAGGTTCCTGCTACTGAGCCCGCGCCTGCGGATCCTATGGAGGCCGTAAAGTCAATTGCCATTGAGGTTCCGCAGGGTGAGGTTCCTCCTGGAGAGCCGACTGCCACTGTTGCAGTCTCTACTGAAGATGGATCCCCTCTTTTCGCCGTAGAGTTCTACGCCGGGAGCGCTGCTTTGCTAATCGCCATCATTCTTGCTGGTGTGTTTAAGCTAAAGACTAAGATTCAGTAATGTCAAGGAGGGGCCCCATTAGGGGCCCCTCCTTCGTTACCAGAGGTTCTGCCAGTGGTTCCGATACGGTATAGAAGTCTGAGAGATGCGCAACATCAGCCGTTGACATGACTGCGTTGCTGGCCTAGCGCGGTGTTCAAACCGCCCTGAGTATTCCCAGACTGTTCCGGGGTGGAGGATCTGACCGCCCTCTCCCTCAGTAGGCGTACCTCCGAGGGTGAAGAGGCGGTGGATCTCATCTGCTTGTTCTCTTCCGTCGCGATGCCATCTCCCGTGACCGAAGAGTTCACCCTCGCACAGATCTCTTCGGTTGTAGGAGACTCGAGGATCGCTAATCCCTTCAGCCATGCGATGTATGAGGTCCATGACTTCGGCTGGCAGATTCTTATCCGCAAATTGCATGGAGCAGTACTTGATGGCGCCTTTCGGTAAGCCCTCAAGTACTAAGCTCGAGTCAAACAGCCTTCTGGCACTCAACAGCCGTCCGCGCATTCTGAAAGGTCGAACTGAAGAGTCTTCCCATCAGTGCTGAAGACGGTACCAACAACGTTCCACGCATCTTTAATGGCTTCCCAATATTTCATTACGATTTCGCTAATGAATACATCGAGTTGGCGGTTTTCTTCTTGCTCGGGCGTGAGCTTGTAGGTCTCGTCATAGAAAGTAAACGAATTGTAAGGAGATGCCTTGACCTCCTCTAATCTAATTGATTGATCATCATCCTCGTCTTCCTCTCTCAACACAGTGAGTTCCTTTCCTTCATTGGTGACCCACGTATCGCAGTCCACAGAAAATCCCGGAGTTAGCATGATGGTAGACCAGGTGGGAAGGCAGAGGTCTCCATCATTGTAGCTCGGGATGTAGTTCCGCACGTAGACACGCCTTCCTGTCTTGAACAGGAACTCTGCAAGAAGTTTGATTAACGATTCTTCTTGAGCTTTGCGTGTAGTGTTCATCTCAGTATTGAGGGACTGAATATCGGAGATTATGTTCTCAATCTCCGCAGTCCCCTTGTCGGCACCATAGACACGGATGGAGGAGAGGGTCACGATATCGTACTGATCATGATTAACTATAATTTTCTTCGCGTCTACATCAATCGTAACCTCCCCTCTGCCGCCTTCGTTGTTCTCCCATCCCTCGAAGAACAGAGAGACGGCATTGCTCAGGACCGATGAGACCCAGTTGATCAGAGCTGGATCCGAAATCACGCGATCTGACGGATTGAATGTCGGGTCTTCGTAGTCTCCCGAGTCCCCGCCACCATGGTACGTGGTGTGGACAGAGGTAATACCGCGTTCCCGAAGAACAGGTAGCAGCTCAGCGAACTCGATCTTGAAGGCGTCTTCGTGTTTCTTCTTCCAATCTTCGTAAAACGACATGACTTGGCCCTCCTATAGTCAAGGCCACAATACTTATTACTGCTTTTAGTGTAATTTAAAAAAGGGCCCGAAGGCCCAGTTTCTACTCTTTGTTATCTAAGATCTTTCGATCTTCAATGAAGACATCCAAGGCATCTCGATGCCATGTGGAAATATCCTGTAAATCCTCGAGGGAGATGTTGGGCTCCATACCGAGATCTTTTGTATCCGTTTGCTTTCTTCCCTCCCAGGTCTTGCTTCCCGCGAAACACATCCCGAGCTCGTAGTATCCAAGCTCGATCCGCATGTCCTTGGGAATATCGTCACCCGTGAGGTAATTCGCAATCGCCTCAATGGGCGGAGACCATGCAGTATCGAATTCAATTTCGATGGTGGCGTCATCTTGATCCAGAACTTTTATGTCAGTCACATCCCATTTTGTACCCCACCACTGTAGGGCCCAGTCGTACCAATTCGAGACCCCGTACTTTTCAACCAAGGCTTCGAATACCTTGGGGTCATACCAAGCGTTCCCGTCCTCATCCTCGAGCCACGCGCGAACTTGAATTAAATCCTCTTCGGGGTAATTCTCGTTGGGTATCTTCTTCGACCCGTCTTTCGGTAGCCAGTTAGCCCCACTCCGGGTCAAACGGATCTCCTTGGGCATTGGAAAGAAGAACTGTAGAAGCCCACCCTCGTCGTTCTCGTTGTTTACAAGCTTATCGATACGCTCACGAAGTTCCTTCGGTGGATTCGTAATCTCGAGGTGATTTGTACACCAGTTTGGCATCTGTAGCTCCAGGCTATCGTACAAGCTGTGCAAACGATGAGGACTTAGCGTGGTGCGTTACGGCGATTAGGAGCGACCTCTTAATCTGCTTTCGTTTTATCTTACCAATGGAGATCCCATTCTTTTCCAGCATCTCAAGGTGCAGCTCTACGCGATCCTCTACGATCGAAGGAAGAACTTCTGTTACCAGCCTTTCTTGAATCAAGGCGTCAATTCGATCCGTGTAAACTCCAATCACCCGAGGAATGGCAGATGCAACTACCTCCTTGGTAATGATTGACTCGATCACCTGTTCATAGGGAAGCTGCCCTTCCTCCACTAGTTCGTTGATCCGACTCTCAACGATAGATTGGATCCTTGAGGAAAGTTCCCCCCGTATAATGTCGGGAATAAATCCTGTGGCGGCTTCGGTCAGAATGAGAGACGCTAACTCGTTCTTGGGGTCACTGATTTTGGTTAGGAGTCTCTTTTGTCTCTTTAATACTCGTTGGTTAATCTGTTCCGTTAGCGTTTGATCTACGGCTGCTTCATAGACAAAATCATCAAGCTTATCTTTTACATTCTTCAAATCCTCAGCTTTCTGACTCACCACTAAGCTTACTAAGGAGTTCCTTGAGCTCTCTGGCGCTGATTCGCTCGGGGTTGGCTTCTTCGATCGCTTTCGTGAGCTTGGATTGGTCGAGGGCGGCACGGATAATCTCCATTTCGGCAGCAGAGAACGCACAGGAATTTACTCGGTAATCCATCCAGGCTTCGTAAGTGACTGGAAGCCAATCTTGGAAAATCTGCTCGAGTGCATATGCATATTGACGTGTCTCCCACTGCGCGTGTTTGCTTCGGCGCAGAAGCATCATGTGCATCAAATTGTGGGCATTGATCGTCGTCTGCCATTCTGTGTAGGCATTGACTGGTAGAGACAGCCGAGCCGTCTCTCTCGCGATACCCCTAAAGGTCATCTTTTCGTACAGCTCAAATGCCGTTTGTGAGGAAGACCACAGCTCTTCCCGGAAGTTGTGTGCGAGATCTTCCGGGACAGGAGTAGAGCGCCCCTGCTTATTGCTCGAGCTTTGATGACATACCTGCTCGACCTCCGGAATGTAGAATTCCGTGGGTAGGGTGGTGTACCGTGCGCTGATCTCGTTCAAGGCCTGGGTGCGGTGGCGCACCAGTTGCCTTGCCACAAAGATCGGCATCTTCATGTTGACGGAGATAACTGCCTGCTCGAAAGGCGAAGTATGGAGATGCCGCATCAGATAGCGAAGCAGATTTCGAGTCTCCGTGATTGGGCGTTGTCCCTTGTAGGACAGCCGAGCTGCCTCCTCGATTGATGCATCGCTGCCCAGTCTGTCGACCACGAAGACGTGTCCGTGATCCAGAAGGCGAATCTTGTTATCTCGATCAAATTTCACGCTTCCTCCACAACGATAGAGATTTTGACCTGCCGCTCCCATTCGTGGTAGCACTCATCATTACTACAGCAGAAGTACACTTCCGAGATGCCCGGTATCTTCGGGTAGTCTAGGTGATGTGTAGTGCTAAAGTCCTTAATCTCTGTCCCTCCACATTTGGGACAGGTATCCTCCACTGTGAACGGCAGGTTTAGTCGCTTTGCTTCTGTAGCTACGGGCTTCTTTTTCAGGATGATATTCATCCAACCCTCCTCACTTGTTTTGTTTCCAGGTCGACAGCGATAGCCTCTCCGTATTTCGGTTTGTAACGTCTGATATTCATATATGTGGAGGAGAGCACCCACAGAACATCAAGAACGTGTTCCGGCATTTGATGCGGTATTGTGATATCGCCATCTGTCATGGCAATAACGTAGACATCCTCTCCCTCCTCACTTAATCGTGAGAACGCTGGGCTAAAGTCTGATCCTCCGTATCCTCTTATCTTAACTAATTCTGTATCTGCGGTAATGATCTCATCGGCGTGAATTGTGGTATCGCACTGAATGAACCGGATCGAGTGCCTCATCTCCAGAGCTAACTGCCGTAGTTCGACAAAGATGAAATCATGGGTTCCATCCATGGAACCGCTCGTATCCCACAGGACTGTAAGGACTGCACGAGCGGACTTGCGCTCCCGGGGTAGAAACTCTCCAACAGCTTCACTACGGCGAGATGGTCGTGCATAGCTCCACTCCGATCCCCCGAGTATCGGACCCACATAGGAGCGTAGGAACTGACCCCAAGTGATAACTGGAGTCAGTAGTTCTTTGACCATCTTTTCAATTCGACCTACCGAGTCCCCCCGCTGTCTCGCCACAAGGACTGCTTCCGAGAGGTACTGTTTGTATCTCTCTTCACAGAGTCGGGCATCTGTGCCCGAAAGCTCCTCGGGCTCTATGTCTCCAGAAAATTGATCGTAGTCTCCCAGAACCTCTCCGTCGGATGTCCAACAAGGGATCTTGAAGGGCTCCCCGTTTTCGTCAGCTTCAGCCTTACCCTCGGCGAGGATACTGTACACGCTTTCCGCAGTCAGCGAGGCCCATGGCTCGTGGTAACACATACCTTCAACCAACTGTATAACCGGCTTATCTTTCCATGTTTTTGTACTTAATTCTGCAATGAAGCCGTTCACAATGTAGTCATGTGCAATATTGAACGCCTTCTCATCCTTACCTGTAGCTCGAGCATGAAACCCGAGAAGAGGGTGCAGAATTTCGTGCAGCAAGATCGCAGTGAACTGCGGTTGCGTGAGCGCGCGGGCAAACTCAACACCGAATGTGATTTTTAGTGATGAGTTAACTCGTGCAGTAATGGACTCCTCAACGAACTGAACGTCCGCTTTGTAGAGCAAATGGGAGTAGAAGGGGGAGACCACGCCCAGTATCACCAGCGAGGTCTCCCATTTTTTCTGAAGATCTTCGACTGCGCTCACGAGTTCATCACGTCAGACAGTTGTCTTACGACAGTCATTGTCTGTGGATTCATCTTTGCCATCTTTGCTACCACTCTAGCGAAGTCTCTCCGCAGCTCAAGCCCGCCCAGTGACTCAACTAGAAAGAAGCTGAAGGAGAAGATATCCCGCTTATTCTGAGTGAGGTGCAACAGCGCCGCCACCAGATTGCTTAAGTTGTAAAACCCTCCCTCCGCTCTGTTAGTGACGACTGCACTCACGATCGAGTAGCAAAACGCTACTAGAAGTGAGCGCTCTACCTGTTCCGGGTTTGGAATCGCTGCTTGTGGATCCCGCAGAATATCTGCAGGAGGAATTATGTCTTTCTGTAGACGCAGGAAGGCTAGGAACTCGGAACCGACTCCCGTGCCAACCAGCCCAACGACCGTTTCATGAAGGATGGTCTCATCCTGCAGAGGCATGATGATGGGAAGAAGCTGACCCAGCATGGCCCAGGTCCGAGGTGTGGCGAAGCTGCCGAGCTCATCAGCATCAGAGGGCAGCGTGCTGAAGTGCTTTGGAGCGAAGACCAGGAACGCCAAGACGAGCAAGTTCACTCGAGGAGCCTGTGCGCGATACCAGGCAGACCAGCTATCGAAGTCGGGCTCCATGACAATCTGGAGGACCGAGTTCCGAAAGTGGGACGGAAGCATGGAGGCCTTGGCACGATCGGTTGCGCGGTTGCCTGTCACGATGATCGTGACCTTGGGTCCGAGTACATGATTGTGGATCCTCCTGTCCAGCGCCAGCTGTCGAGTCGCGACCTGAATCGTGGATGACGCAGCGGCAAGATCATCCAGGACCAGGATGGCGTTCGCCTCCGGGTTGCACAGCTTGTGCAGCCATTCGTCGGGGATGAACTTCATCACATCCCCATCAGTCTTCGGAAGACCATTCAGGTCCTCTGGAAGGCAATTCGAGAGGTCTACAACGACTACCTCGATTTGCTCACCGGCATTCCTTAGTGCAACTTCCTTGGCTACGGACGACTTTCCGATTCCCGGTGGGCCCAGCAGAAAGATCGTCTGCTTAACGCTCTGTGACTTGTGAACGCATTCTACCAAAGAGACTGCTTGGCCAAACCGCATGTATCACCCCTTAAATGGCGAAGTCAAAGTTCTCAGCTATCAATTCAATTTCAGTTAATCCATGATTCAGCTTCACGGGCATTCCATTGGGATGTCGCTTCTCGCACAGACCGCCATGCTTTCGGATGATGGAAAAGACTGCGACTACTGAGACATCGTGAAAGAGCTCAGGCGAGTTTTTGTGCGACTTGCATGACAGCTCCTTTAGATCTGTCTTTATTTCTTTGGCGGGAAACCAAATCTCACAGGAGGTCCTATTAGTTGTGAATAGGATAATCCTCTGTCCATCATTCAGCTGAATGATGAAAGGTAAGTTGGTTTTTGTGGTTAATCTAGAGAGTGCTGCCACCAGTACTCCTACGCGAAGAACAACTTAGGGAGGACTTTACAGCTCATGATGGCTTCCTTCGCACTACCCTCGACCTGCTTCACAGCATCGGGAATTGTATGTATCTGAGGATTCGGTGCTGACGTAAACTTTATGTCCCGGCTCTTCTCCCAGGTGTGTCTTTGGATGACGGTTTGCGCAAGATGATGTCTGAAGTATTCGAAGAATAGTAAAGCGGATAACCCTGGGATGGCATTATCGAGCTGCGTTGCGCAGTGATTATTCGCGCCTTTGCGTAGGAATGCCAGAGTCAGAACTGCCAGCTCTTCGTGGCTTAGGATCATTGGCGTGGATCCTTCGCTTTTGAAGTTGAACATTTTCTGTAGTAAGGTGCGTACTCGAGAATCGTCAGCATCATGGTTTTCGCCGTACCATCTCAGATCAAAATGTCCCCCCACCTCCAGTAGGGATTGAGAAGCTACCGCAGCTCTAGAAGCAGAGTTCTTCAGCTTAGAGTGATTTTGAAGTCTCCAGCTCTTAGAAATGTTGAATTTGAGATTTATATCGTTCGTGCCGTATCGTTCGTACCAACACGAGTAGCCTGCAGATATCACCACAATGGGTCGGCGGTTGTCAGAAGGAACGAAGCTACCGTAGGGATCTACTTTAATGCAGGTATACTTATCGCGGAAAAAAGGGTCTTTCTGCCCATCTTCCTGCAATCGAAGCATAAAGTCTGAAGGAATAGAGATCACGTCAACCAACTGAGTCCGAAGTTCAGATCTTTCCACGGCTTTCCCCTATTTCCACGATTTCCACGAGTTCTCGCATCAAATCGACCTCAACGCGTGCGAGGTCTTCATCAATCACATCGCCTGTTTCGTGCTTCTTGACCAATTTCGACGAGAATGCTGTAGAGTTCCCTACAGTCTGTTTTAGGGCTTCTCGCAAGTTGTACCGCGTCATCAAGACGAGATGAAGCCACCTTTGGGCGTATTCAGTGGCTTGGCGCCTCAGTCCTAAAATACCTTGGAAAGAGAACCCCGAACTACTGTTTCCCGTGACGGGAGTGTTCAGTAGCTTCGCTACCAAGTCGTCTTCCATGACAATCGACTGCCCTACAGGGCAGAGCATAATTGTCCCGTTTTCTCTCTTTACTAACTTGTATACCTTGCCGGTCTCGAGAAGACCGTCGTAGTCAGCTCCGATAATTCTATTTGGACCTATTAAGTGAATCTTACCCGTAAATGGGTTATCAAAGCCTGTTCCAGGTGCTACGTAGATTCGAGAACCGAGTTCAATCTTCATCATCTACCTCAATTGTGCCCATTCCCTTACAGGTGGGGCAATCTTCAGGAGGTGCAGTTTTGCTGCCGGGCATTGGCGTTTGAATGCCTCTGCCCCAACAGCTCGGACAACGTATAGTTTTTAGACGCAAGAAACCCCCACAGGGCAGTTATTGCTGCCCTGTGGGGGTTATGGCAGAAACTACCAGGTCTTTGAGGTTAGCCAGTTGCCCAAGCGCTCAATCCCATGAGGCTCAAGCGTCTTGTTGATCGCAGCAAGAAACAGCCCTTCGAAATCCGGCGGCAACGTCAGAGTCACCACAGGCCCCACGTGGGTGTAGAGGAACGGCTCGATCTCCACAACTGCGCTCGAATCAGAACGGAACTGCGGGCGGAGCCGGGTCACGCGACATCCAGAAGAGCCGATCGCCTCGACTCGCGCGACGTGCATGCTTCCATCCATCCCAGCCACACCAACAAAGCTACCCTGCGACACACGATTACCGACTAGATCCTTCACGAGGTCATCCTTGGGT